>JGI24023J19991_10001315_pt1 | contig 19245 bp, 20 predicted proteins | sample Cruoilmetagenom1_FD_19991 | JGI IMG/M metagenome (IMG submission 19991) | reverse complement strand
GTCACCCGGCTGCAGAGCGCCCTCGTTGAAATCCACGTTAGATAACTCTCCATCTATTTTGCCAAGCAGCTTCTGAACCCCCTTGGGGTCTACGGTCACAGGGTCAAATACTATGTAGGTTGCAGCGTGGCTGATGGGTTTTTTAATTATAATTACGTTGTAGTCGTCTTTGAAATGGTACGCAGCGGTGCTTCCGGGGGGTCTGTACCAGCCGTAACGTCCGGAAACTATATCGCCGTCCCCCATATTGTACTTATGGTTACCCCACTGAGCCGGCCAGTGTACGTCCACTACCGTTCCTACGGCTATTGTGTTAGGTGGGGGCTGATGCACCTCTTTTTGTTTACTTGCACATCCACTACATACTACGAGTATTAACGCGGCAATTGTTAAACGAATCATCCAACATCCTCCTTTAAAAATCCTGTAATAATTATAATGCCTATATTCCGCTTAATATAGTACTACTTCACTAAATGTAATGTAAAACAAGAGGAAAGTAAAGTAACTATATTAAATCACTGGATAATTCTCTCAATATTCGTCATTGCGAGCGTACAGAGTAAGCAAAGCAATCTCCAACATCCATGCAAGAAAACTGAGGATATGNCATTCCCGAATTCTTTAATCGGAACCACCCACCCAGAGCCCTTCAATAAACTCAGGACAAGCTCTGTCGAATGGCGNACGATCTTGCACCCTATAACCCGTATACTGCATCCATATTTGTATACCTTGCCAATACATCACAAATGTTGCTATAATTTGAAAAGAGCGCATCTATGAAACAATTATTCAGTATAATCAGCAAATCGGTATTCATATTCCCGGGTTTCATCATCATTGTTGCGGCATTTGCACTCACCGGGTGCAGCAGCAGCCCGAAATCAACTTTCGAGCCCCAGAAAGAGAGCACCACGAGCGCCTATGTAGAGCGCTACAGGCTCTACCGCATCGAGCGCGGAAAGCAGCTCGTAAACCTTGGCGGCTGTGACAAGTGCCACACGCCCAAGATAACGACGCTCTTCGGAACAAAGTCAAACCCGGAAAGATTTCTTTCGGGCTATCCCCAGGGCGAGCCTCTTCCCGAGCTGCCTGAGTCCGAAGTAGGCACGGGAGATTGGGAAAACGCGTTTTATACAACAGACGGCACTGTTTGGGTAGGACGCTGGGGCGTCAGCTTCGCGGCCAACATCACTTCCGATCCCGAAACTGGCATCGGCGAATGGTCCGAGAAACGATTCATCGAGACCTTCCGCGGCTCAGACCATATAGGCGAGGGCAGCACAGTCCGCTCCCCGATGCCGATGAACGCGTACTCACAGCTAAGCGACGAGGAGCTGCGCTCGATTTACCTGTATCTTCAGGCGATAAAACCCATAAATAATAAAGTCCCCGAACCCATACGCCCAGAGCAATCTGCGAATGAATTTGAGTAAATTCAAGCAATTTATGAACAATCGTTCATAAACAATTTACACTACCTTAAAAAAACCCCTTTACATTTGCCCAGAATTTTGCTATAAATCATTTAATACAGTCAAAAAGTAGTATCCAAAACAATTCCGAAATCAAAATTCTTAAAGGAGCAGCGGTGGGGTAATAGGTGTAAAAGCTTATTACCCCTTTTTTCGTTTCATATGAAGTGTAGGTGTGATATAATTACGCAATATTATTGGAGGACTTTATAATGACTATAAACAAGCTCTTATTATCAGTAACAACTCTCTTCATATTATCATATGGCACTTCCTATGCCCAATCGGTGCTTTACGGCGCTGCGGGCGAGAGCTGCGGTGATGCGCCTAATATCAATGCCTCGCTCTATATTGTAGACCCCCAGACTGCGGAAACTACTTTCATAGGCCCTATAGGCTTTGACGGTGTCTCTGGCATGGCCGTCCTAGGAGACGGACGAGTAGTGGCTTCGGCGAACGCTGACTTGCCGCAACTGAAGATAGCGGTACTTATAGAGATCAATCCCTTTACGGGCCAAGGTACGTTAATAGGTCAGATAGGTGATGAAACCAATCCCGGGGAGTGCGGCAGGGTGCCCGATCTTACTTACGACCCGGCAACGGATACGCTTTACGGAGCGGGTAAAAAATGTAGAGATGGCGGTGCGAGTGTTGATGAAACCAGGCTTCTTGAAATTAACCCGAATACTGCTCAAGCTACGATTATAGGGAATACAGGTGAAGACTTGGCGGGTACCGGTCTTGCTATGAGCCCCGGAGGTACTCTTTATTTAGCCGGCAATTCCGGTAATTCTCTCCCCATCGTCAATGGTCAGCTCTTTACCATTAATCCCGATAACGCTCAGATAACTTCTAACACGCCACTTATTCCGATGACCTTTGCTTCCCCCAACGGGATGGACTTCGACCCGGATACGGGTGTTCTATTCACCTCAGACTCTAATGCGCCGAACACTCCCCGCTGGGGTTTAGAGACCATAGATACCCAAAGCGGGGTATTAACACTCATAGGCCCTTTGCCCGACTGCTTTGACGCTCTGGTTTTCTTCCAGTCTAAACCAAGACCAATACCTACCCTCAGCATGTGGGGCATTATAGCAGCCGCCGCTGTTTTAGGTTTTGCGGCTCTTGTAGTAATCAGAAGAAGACGTTTAGCTGTAAACTAAAACACATCCGAATATAAATTCTTAAAGGACCGGGGGTAATAGGCGTTATAGCTTATTACCCCCTTTTTTTCGTTTTACAAACCTCGGGGCAGTAAGCATACTTAAAGAATGATTAACTCTGTAGACGAATTCATAGAAGAGTTCATTAAGCACAAGGACAAGGTAAAGTGGTATCTCCACCAGCCCACCCCGACAGCCCTGCGAACGGATATAAGGGGCGTCGATGTGCTCTGCAGCCCCATGACCGTAATGTGCACCCCTCCGGTGCATCATTATATCGATTATCTCGATCTTGAAGCTGAGATTCATCCCACGTTTGTACGCGTTATTTCAACCGCAGCGGATCACAGCGTCCGCGCGCTTACCGAGGCCATAGACAAATTTCCCGCTGATAAATTCCCTCACGCGCGCTCTGCAGAGGCGCTCGAGCTCCGCAAGAAACTCCTCCAGGTACTCGAGCTTGAGGAAGTGGATTTATAAATAAGTTTAAGTCCCACTCACACTGCATAATTTTCTGACAACTAACACATATTTCACACATATACAGAAACTCACATATGCATAACTCCCCCTCATTCTTATATTAATTCTAACGGCACGGTTCGTGCATTTATTCTAAGTAAAAACATTGGGGAGAGTGTAAAATGGTTAAGAAACGGAGTAATGTGCTTAATATAGAAGATTTAGACGAGAATATGCGCAAGCAGACCGAATCTGTAAGGAAAAGCTATCTGGACTGGCTTGAGATGAATAGAACCATGTGGACGGAGACATTAAACTCCTTTGACGCACAGGTCGAGCTTTGGCTCTCTATGCAGCTTGGCTACATGGACTTAATGAAGAACATGATGGGGTCCAAGCCCGATTTTATGGGTTTAGGTAAGGGGTTGAATCCATACGCGGGCCAGTTTGAGCATATAAACGAGCTCAACAAGGAGTTTATTGAGATTAAGAAAAAGAAAGCGGAGAAAGTAGCAAAAACGCTACAGCAATACCACAGAAAATCTGTTGAGAGCACACTGGAAGCTTTCGATAAATACTGCGATCTTCTAAGCACAAGTTAACGAACGGGTATTTCATATATATTATGCGGGCATCCTGCACTACGTTCTCCACCTGGTAGATATAAACTCCACCGCTTCCTGTATATTCAACCCCCGCGTGCTTACGCCTGTGCGCAGATAAAACCTCATATCGCTCCCTTCCTTTATATACACGGGCCGGTGTGAAGGTCTTATGATAATTCTGCATACGTCTTTCCCGGCAGTATTGTGAAACACCGGGTGCACGTACTGGCATACGTCCGTCCCGAGCTTAGACGCGACAGCGGCCATAAGCGCCTGCTCAAATCCGTCCCGGTCCTTTTTCTTAAGCACCTTGTAGTCGTGCTCAAGCCCGGTGATCTCGCCGTCGTCGGAAACGCCTATTATCAGCGTTCCTCCCTCGCCGTTCATAAAACCGGCCAATGTTTTCATTATCACTTCCTCAAGCGACTTATTTGGGCGAGACTCTTTTACGTCCCAGCGGAAGGTGGACTTAAATTCCACCTCTGCGCTCTCGCCGTGTGATATGAGCGCGCGCAAATCCTTCTCCAGCTCATCGCTGAGTTGCTTGATCCTGAGTGTGCTCCTGTAGAGCGAGCTGTAAAATACTGCCGACAGCAAACCCAGAAGCGCCCCGACTGCCGCAAAGAATATGAGCTTTACCGGGTAGCGACCCATAAGAGAGTGCCACAGCTGATCGCCCGCATATGTGAGCGCCTCTCCAAGCACTGGCTTGTCTTCGTAAGAAAACACAAACTCGTTTACAGGGAGCAGAAACATCACTCCTACGACGGCTCCGATAACTACCGGTATGCCGAACAGAAGAGCAGTACTGTCTTTGAATGTCTCTTTTGGGTTCATATGTAATGGTTCTGCAGGCGCGAGGCCGGCCACACTCCAGAAAACTATTATAATGAAGTATACGTACTTAGGGTAGATATAGAATCATGCATTATATATGATAATTAGAAGAACTTAGTATTTAAAGGAAGGAAGATATGGACAATCTCGAACTCTTAATCCCGCTTACCTATATTCCGGGGATAGCCCTGCTTATCATGTCTACCTCTCAGAGGTATATACATCTGGACGATACTATTAAGAGCTATACCCCCGAGCAGTGCGAGATTCATGCAGAGAAGGTAAAGCAAGAGCTAAGACGGGCGCATCTGTTCAGGAACAGCCTGATCGGGTTTTACCTGAGCGTCGTTTGCTTTTCTCTGGGCTCTTTGGTGGCGTTTCTCATACATAGCTGGGGAATAGAGACTTCTAAGACCATACTCGAGACGACTTCGATCATAGGCGTTGGTCTGCTTGTCTTCTCTGTAATCAGCTTGTCCTGGGAGTCCATACTCACACTAAATATTCTCAAGCGGCATGCAAGAGGGGATAGGGAAGACGACTCAGAATAACGCCATTCATGACTTAGACGGAATATTCTCAAGGCTCGCCGGGTCCCGTTTCCGTTCCGGTTTCAATCTCAAAACTAAAGAGCTTGAGTACCTAAGGACTAAAGGTCTCCCGGTAATCATGCGGCACGCTTCAGATTTCATTGAAGAGCGCCTCGCTCCCCCCGATATTCCCAACGACGGAAAGCAGACACCTATGAAAAACCACCCAGTTTTTATTGCCCAACACGCCACCGCCACATGCTGCCGCAAATGTCTTCAGAAGTGGCACGGCATAGCTTCAAGCGGCCATACTTTAAATTCAGAAGAAAAAGCCTATGTCCTCCGAGTGATTGAAAGATGGCTCTCAACTTACGTGTCATTCTGAACCATGTTCCATACTCGATACGGGATCTATTTAGAATCTCATCTTTTAACCCATTCACCCTGAGGTTCTCTAAGAGTGACACCTTTTAATATATCCCAGGCACATCTAAAATATTTCACGAAAATCGGATAATATGGGTTACACTATAAGGCAAAAACATAAGCAGGAGGTTTTACACAATGAAATACATAATAAGCGCAATACTGGTATTTATGGTTACCGCAGGCATCTCTTATGCCCAGACCGAGGAGGCGCCTGTAAAGCAGGATAGTTCTGAGAAAATTGAAAAGCCTGCTAAACAAGAGCGTCACAGAAGAATGCGCTCTAAACCGTACAGCAAACGGCTCAACTCTCTTGTAGCAAGATCCAGCAGAGTAGTAAGTGATAAGAACCAAACGGCCGAGCTTGTCGAGATTAGAGACGAGGTTGTTGCATCTCTCGTTAAGAAAGAAAGAGAATATAGGAGAGCTACTTCCCAGCTACTAGAGTCGCTCTCAAATGCCGATTTCGATACGTCCAAAGTAAAAGACGAATTCAAGAAAACGCAGGATTTGCAAACGGCCATTTTTGATGAATATTTGGAAGGCCTTAGCGCCATAAGAAAAATTATCGGAAACGAAAACTATAACGCTCTCTATACCATGCATAAAGGGCAGGGTAAAAAGCCAAAAGCCGATGGTGAAATGAAAAATAGTGAGGAAGAACCAAAGACCGAGCCGGAAAAGAAACCTGTCGAAGAAAACACTGAAGCCAAGTAATCCGATAATATGCAAGGTTAAATATAGCGAGAGCGCAGTGGGTATACTATGCTCTCCGGTTTCTTGTAAATAAACTATGAAAAGACATGTCTCCTTTGTTGCAGCGCTACTTATTATTACATCCGTTATATTCTCATGTGCAGGAAGAGATATGGATGAGTCCATTGAGCCCGTAGTGGCCAAGGAGGCGAGCATCCCCGTAACAGCTGCGTCTGCATCCGAAACTGAACCGGAACCCTCTACAGAGCCCTCACAGGACCTGCCGATCTTAAGGAAAAAAGAGCCCAAGACCGTAAGTACCAGGGTTGCCGAAGAGCCTCGGGGTTATGTGGACTCGTGGTTTCTCGTAGCCGAAGTAAAGGGCGAGAGGATATATACCGTATATGTGGATACCAAGAGCATTGAAAACACCGACACGGGGATCGAATCCTGGAGTAAGCTCGTTTTCCCCGGGGTCCAGCACGACCATGACGGACTTTCGTATAAAGAAGTACAGATCAGCTCGTCCATTTACTGTGCAGAGAAAACCTACGCTTATAACACTTCAAGGTTCTACAACTCCATAGGCCAGCTCGTCTACCAGGAAGACATTACCTATAACCGAAATGAAATTACGCCCGATAGCCTCAGTGCCTACGTTGCAGATTTCGTCTGCGGTGATGATTATGAAGCCGCGGGTGAATAGCGGCAGTTTCCTGTATCTTGCGTTATCCCCCAATCATCCCAGCGTGTTTTTCAACCTCTGTCTCATTGTAAATATGCACTACGTCCCAAGCCTCCCGGAACAGCCTCTCCGCCACAAAGCTCCTGTGGCACTCCCTCCACTTAAGCTCGGCGCACATAAAGGCGCAGGGTTTTGACTGAGCTATCTCCACTAGCTGAGAGAGACCCTCAGTAAACTCTTCAGATCCCATGTATTCTTCATATCCTCCTTCTCTTAAACCCCCAAGCTCCTTTATCCAGAGGTACTCGATACCGAAACCCGGCAGCATCACCTCCATATGTTCTCTGTTAAAGTTTGAGTTTCTTTTTGAGCGAGGATAGCTCCTGATGTCAACGAGCGCCGCGATCTCATGGCTCTTCAATATACGCACCAGCTCGTCCAGGCTCCTGTTCGAATGCCCGATTGAGAATATCCTCTTATGTATTGTGCTTTTCATTCCACTGTCCTTTGCAATTAGAGCTTATCCATAGGCTTTATATTGCGCAATAATGCGAAAATCCCTGGCGCGTATCCCAATTTCTTTAAGACCGTGTATATTACTGTGCTAAATCGAGATTTCTAAGGATCGGAGGAACACTCACACTATGGCCAAGGGCAAACCTATACTCGTTACGGGCGACAGACCTACCGGAAGACTCCATTTGGGGCACCTTGTAGGTTCACTCAACAACAGAATAAAATTTCAGGACGACTACGACTGCTACTTTCTGGTAGCCGATCTCCACATGCTGACCACGCATTACGACAAGGTCGGCGAGGTCGAGCAGAACACACTCGAAATGGTTATGGACTGGCTTAGTGTCGGAATGGATCCTGAGAAATCGACTTTCTACGTACAGTCGCAGATACCCTACATCACCGAGCTCTACGCCGTGCTCGCTATGTTCTGCGGTGTTCCCAGAGCGGAGAGGATTCCCACACTTAAAGAGAAGATTCAAGATATGGGGGTAGGGGACAACTACTCCGTCGGACTGCTCGGATACCCTGTGCTCATGGCAGCGGACATACTGATGTTCAAGGCGGAGAAAGTGCCTGTGGGGGATGACCAGTTAAGCCATGTCGAGCTCACGCGCGAGCTTGCCCGCCGCTTTAATCACCTCTACGGCGAATTCTTCACCGAGCCCGACCCCGTGATCAGCGAGACCTCCAGGCTCGTAGGCACGGATGGCAACCGCAAGATGAGTAAGAGTCTTGAAAACTGCATATACCTCTCCGACAGCGTGAAAGATGTGGAAGGGCGCGTAAGGAGTATGTACACGGACCCAAAACGCATCCGGGCAGATATACCCGGCACTGTCGAAGGCAACCCCGTCTTCATCTATCACGACGCGTTTAATACCGATATAGAGGAAGTAGACGATTTAAAGGAGCGTTACAGCACCGGTAACGTGGGCGACGTCGAGGTCAAAAAGAAGCTTGCTCGCGCCATAAACGAGCTGCTAGAGCCTATAAGGGAGAGGCGGAGCTTCTATGAAGAAAGGCTCGATGACGTAAGGGATATTCTGCGCGAAGGCACAAAGAGGGCAAAAGAGACTGCTGCTGAAAATATGGATGCGATTATCACTAAGATGGGGCTCTACAAGCCTTAATTTTTTCAGGGCTTGATACTGTCTTGCTCTGCCTTATCGTTTTCAGGCTCTTCTTTGTTTGCGCCCGTATTATATCTATCCAGTAAGAAAAGCGCTCCGAACGAAATTATGATACCTATGGCAATTAAGAGGGTTTTCATTTCTTAGTGTTTTGCGAGAGGGCGGCCTTCGATAGTCTCTCTCATCCTCTCCAGAAGAAGCGACTCAATATAGCCGTTTGATTCTATCTCGTAGCCGATTTTGCCCGAGAAGGTATAGGGTCTTATCGAATAGTTAATGTCTACTGTCGTAATATCTGTCTTGCTTTTAGTGAGGGTAATCTTCAGGTTTTCCTGGGTGAAGACAGTCTGACCTGTATTAGGTTTGTTGCGCCCGATCTTGTCTATATAGTCGTTAATGTCAGAAGTCTGAAGCGCTCCCTTCGAGGGCCATGTGTATGTCCTGAAGAGCTTCCCAGATTTCCTATATACATAGGCTTCCTTCAGCCTTATTACTCCCCGGGCCTCGTCCACGAATGCAGGCGGCCACTGAAGCCACTTTACACTCTCAATCGCCGCAGTCCACACCTCGTTAAAGGGGGCAGTGAACTCGTTTGATTTAAGGTCAGAGGGTTTTTTGGACGGTTTTTTCCTAGAGCTCGTCTTGGTGGGCGGAGGGTCTTTGACTTCGTAAGACCTCGGAGTATACACGCTCCCGCCCCCGCAGCTCGCTGCGAAAAGTATAGAAAATATTAGAAGTATATTTAGTGACCTTGACCCCATCGCTTTTAAATGTAACACATTTTTCTCACATTACTTATAAGAATTTTTAACACTGTCGTTGGTAGCGAAGACGGATGGAATTCGCATTCATTTTGGGCAAATACTAAACCCGACCATCTTGAGCTTGTCGAAGGATGAAATATTAGCTGTCCACCTCAACAAGCTCCACCGGATACGGGTGAAAATAAGTCTGCCCGGCTAGGTAGGACTCATCGTATTTAATAATCCATGACTCCATAACCGATTGCAGCGCGCCGAGTGTGATCTTCTCATTTTTATACTTATCAAGGAGTCTGAGGAAAAAACTTTTTTCTTTTGCCGTTAGGACGTCAGAGAAATACCCGAGCCCATGCATCAGTACGTTTATATTCGAATTTCTCCTGGGTGTTTTTGAAAGAGCATGCCGGAGGTGCGTATCATACAAATCCAGCGTTTCTTGTAAGGGGCTCCGTTCCTTGTTAGCGACAATCCGCCCGAGCTCCTTCATCTCTTTTTGGTTATAAGACATCAGGACGAACTTGTTGTAGCTCTGAAACTCGATGAGCGCTTTCATAGTTCCTTTCTTCCTAGTTTGTCTCCAGCGGGCAAGAGTGAATATCCTGGTAAGGTAATGCTCCCTGATAGCCGGGTTGCGGAGTCTCCCTTCGTCCTCGATTGCTGCTCCTGGAAATTTCTCCAGCACCTTCTGGGCGAATAGTCCCGGGCCCTTGCCTGTGGCGACCTGGTTTTCAGCGTCCGGATAAAGCTTCGTATCTTTTATAGCGCAGGAAGGCGAGCGGTTCTTCAGTATAAACCCGTCCACTTCACCCAGCGCTCCAAGGTATTTGTCTGAAAATGTGTTCATAAGACCGGTAATGTCCCGGTCACTCGATGGCTGAACCAATTTTCTCGCTCCTTTCTTACTTATAATCCGAATCGGGTCTCTCGGAACCCCGAGCCCTATCTCAACTTCGGGACACACGGGCAGGAACTGAACAAATGGCTCGAGCGCCTGCACGAAGTTGTTGGGGATCATCTGCCCGTTATACCTGCACGCGTCAAACTCAAAGCACTTGCTTGTAACAATTATGGGTTTAGGGAAAGTTTCATGCTTCATTGTACTGTCGAGGTGGATGATGCCTGTGAGCCCGTGGCCGCGGCGCGTATCTCTTCCCACTTACTCTCAAGCACGCGGAGCGCCGACTCGGAAGCCTCGTAATCTCCGTCTGCCGCAAGCTCTATGGCGCGGCGAATCTCAGTAACAGAGTCTTCGTTCTTAAGGGTGTCCTGCACGATGTGCGCGCAAAGCTCGCCGTAATTAAGGAGCACAAACCCGCTGCCGTCAAAGCCGCTAAGCCATCCGAGAAGGTTCTCTACACCTTCCTTAATGGCAGATAGCATATCGCGAAGCGTAGGGTAGGCGGACTTATCCCCAAGCTCAAATAGCGCGTCCTCAAAGTCCTCGATTGATTCTTTTAATCTCTCCTGAGCGTCTTTTACCCTGGTGTTGTAATAGATAGCGTCCTGGTGCACAGCGCCAAAACCGGTGTGCGTATAAAAATATTTCTTCTCGTTGCCCATATACATCAAGAGCCACTCATAGGGGACGAAATTCTCCGCGCTGAATATATTTAGGTTCACTTCCTGTGTGATTGGAGCTAGAAAATGCTTCCCTTCTTTATCCTTAATGAAAAAACAGTCCCTTATCTCGTCCGCATCTAGCCCGAGCTCTTTGGAAAGGGAGCTTCTGAAATCCTCATACTCCTGACCATACCATGAGGACTGCGGCGTCGCGGGCCCGTCCCAGTACTTCTCATAAAAATTAATATAGCTCCTCCAGTAACTTTCCTCCTCCCCGGTTGATTCAAAAGGCTGGTATACCATCAGCACGCTAATCGCCATCTCGACCTCTCTTTTATCTTGTGAATAAGTATCTGTTTAGTCTAGCGAATTGCAGGGGAAATACCTAATTGGTAGTGTTATGAAGTAAATACCGTATCTTCGCCGAGTTTGTTAATATAGCTCTCGTCTATCCTGCCGCCGGAGTATGCCTCCTGGGCCAGGTTGCGCATTTCGTAGTGGTTAACAATGGGGCTTACGTAAGGGAGCTTATAGGTAAGGGGGTTGTGGATTTTTTCAGGCTCCACGTCTTCAAGCTCGGGTATGTATTTCTTGATATATATGCAGTCAGGATCAAACTTTGAAGACTGTAGGAGCGGGTTGAATATCCTAAAGGGCTGAGGGTCAGCGCCGCATGAGGCGACCCACTGCCAGTTGCCGATGTCTACGGCCTCGTCATAGTCAACAAGATGCTCGGAGAAATGCTTATCCCCCCAGCGCCAGTCGGTGAGCAGGTCCTTTGCAAGAAAAGAAGCCACAATCATCCTCACTCGGTTGTGGATCCAGCCTTCCTCCAGGAGCTGTCTCATCCCTGCGTCCACAATTGGATAACCGGTCCTCCCTTCTCTCCATGCCCTGTACCAGCTCTCGTTATTTATCCAGCGGATACTCCTTCTCTTCTCCTGAAACTCAAGCTCTCTTGTCTCGGGGAAATAGTGCATTATGTGGTACCAAAACTCCCTCCATGCAAGCTCAGAGATAAATACGTCGGGATCCTTTGCGCTGTTTACGGCAGACTTATAGACTTTCCTAATGGACGTGACGCCGAACCTTATGTAGGGCGACATCATAGACGTGCCGTCCATAAAGGGCAGGTCCCGGTTTTCCTTATAGTTCTCATAGTCAAATTCAAGGAGCCTATTCTCAGGAAGCCCGATTGGCCAATGCGTGTTTTCTATCCGGGATATACCGCGTACCATCTCTTCTGCAGGGGTTATTTCAAGTGCCGGAGACTTAATCTCTTTTATGTTGAGCTCGAGTATGGTCCTCTTGTTCCTACCCTGCCATAGCTTGTAGAACGGTGTGAAAACTTTTCGCTGATCAATTTCAGCCGGAGGTACCAGGAAGGTGTCTTCAAATTTCTTATAGATTACTTCCGCCGCCCGGCATTTATGCTCGACTCCCAGGTCCCTCTTTACCCCTGAGAACCCGTATGCCCTGTTTGTATAGACAGAGTCGATGTTATGCATCTTAATAAGCTCTGGTAATACCTCTTCAGCCTTTCCTCTGACCACATATAGATAGGAGCCCAGACGCCTGAGCTCAGAGTCAAGGTTTTTAAGAGCGTCCACGAAAAACGAAAGTCTCTTACTTGTGGGTGAGTACCCGCTCAGTATCTCGTCTTCCAGAACGTATACCGGCAGCACCTCTTTATTCTCTGTCACCGCATGGTAGAGTCCGGTATTGTCCTCTACTCTCAGGTCTCTTTTGAACCAGAATAGCGCCGTGTGGTTTTGCATAGCCTTTTGAAATGTTTCCTATGTATTAAGGGTGTGGTGTGAGAGATGCTTACAGGTCCGACAATTCTTGCCGAAAAATACAAATATACTTCATATACTGTCTATTAAATGATGTTGACTCTCCCAAAGCACCTACTTCTCCCACTAATTCTTCTAGTGTACTCGGTTCTACACAAGGTCTCTACAAAAATTATCATTAGACTTAAAAAAGTACTCATCTACGGCAACAAAGAGCATAAAATTTTCATACCTCCCTTTCACAAAGGGGGGCTAGTTGGTGTAGTCTTTTTTATGTTTTTGCCTTTTCTTTTTTCATCCCTTCCCCCTAGATGGGGGAAGGATTAAGGATGGGGGTGATTTTTCGCTATTCCTCTCCAGGAGCACATTATAGATACCCCTTCAATACCTCTCCAGCGTCAGATTCTGAAATCTTACGCAGCGCCTCTTTCTCGATCTGCCTTATCCTCTCTCTCGTCACCCCGAACTTGCCGCCTATCTCATCAAGAGTGTATGTCGTGTTAACTCCGAGCCCATAGCGCATCCTCACGACCTCTTCCTCTTTTGCGCTAAGCTCAGAGAGTGATTCATCAAGAAGCTCTTTTACTCTCTTCCCAGTAAACGCGTTTTCCTGACTTCCGGTTCCGGGGTCGGGAAGGTAGTCCACAAAGCTCCTGGTGCCGTCTTTATTAACCGGGCTGTCGAGCGAAAGGACAGTGTCCTTACCGTCTATAACCGCTTGTACCAACTCCACGGGGAGCTTAGCTTTCCGTGATATCTCTTCTGCGAGAGGTTTTCTGCCCAGCTCGTCGCGGAGCTCGGACTTTGCTTTAAATACCTTTGAAGACTGCTCTAGTACGTAAACGGGAACTTTTATAGTCCTTGTTTTCTCGGCAAGCGCCCTTGTGAGCGACTGGTGAATCCACCACGCCGCATAGGTGGAGAACTTAAACCCCTTTGTGTGGTCAAACTTTTCAACTGCCCTCATGAGACCAAGGTTTCCTTCCTGCACGAGGTCTGTCAGGGGGAGCCCTCTTCCCAGGTAGCGCTTGGATATGCTTATAACGAACCTAAGGTTAGAGCGTATGAACTGTGATTTAAAAGAGTGAGCTTTTTCTGAATAGATCTTATTAAACGTATCAAGCTTCCTCAGGTGTCCAGCTTCCGTATTCTCGTTGCCGGGTTTTAAGCCTATGGTTTCTGTCTGCTTGGGGTTAGAGATAGTATCTATCTCTTTCTGAATCTCTTTTGCGCGCCTCTCACACTCCTTAATTTTGGCCGCAAGCTCCTTCTCATCCGTTGAAGTAAGCAGGGGCTCTGTCAGAAGGTCTCTGAAATATACGTAAAGCACCCTCTCTTCCTCATACTTTGTCCAGTTCTCCGTATCATTTCCATAACTGGTGTTTACGGTCTTTTCTTGGTCCCCGCCTCTCTCGGAAGAGTCAGATTCAAGCTCCGGTGAATGCAGAAGATCTTCTCCGCTTAAACCTAAAATATCTGTTTTATCAACCTCTGATAAGTCAAAGTCCCCGTTCATTCTGTTCATGTCCTCACCTCGTCATTAAATATGAGTATATTTAGTGTTAGATGGATGCGCGGTATTCTCTATATTCTATATTTTAACCCGATATTCTTATAAAATAGTCTTTCCATCTAATAGTTGTATATCAACTGTCTAATATAATAAGGCGATGTATAGGTGTTGTCAAGCAACTATCTGTTGGGTTATATTTTACATATTGTAGCTTGATCATCTGTATTGTTTTACAAATTACATGATATAGGCATGATACACTTAAGAATTGATATTCTGAAATAGCTATGATCTATATCGAAGGCATAAATAATTTGCCTCATAATGCTTGACAAGTGTTAGACAAGCGTATAATTTTAATCTTATGCAGATTATTCATTCCGCGGGCAGCAAAAGATTTTCTATGAAAGTAGTATCCAACAGGACCGGGCTCAGTGCTCATGTAATTAGGGCCTGGGAAAGGCGTTACGACGCCGTAAGCCCGGGGCGTGACCCAAACAACAGAAGGTTTTACAGTGAAAGCGATATAGAGCGGCTCAATATGCTCAAGCTTGCCACAGACGCAGGGTTTTCTATAGGACAAATAGCTAACTATAGTGAAGATGAGCTAAAGGAAATACTGGATAAGTTAAACGTAATAGAGCTTCCGGTAAATACTCAAGCACAGGAGGCCTCGGTTGGAAAACTCTCATCGGTTAAGAATTATGAAAGTTATATAGAGTCATTTATAACCGCGACTGAACAAATGGACTCAAAGACTCTTGATAGTCTTATAGTCAAGGCCGAGACAGAGCTTGGCATTAATTCTCTTATTGAAAATTTCCTCATACCTCTTCTGGCGCAGATAGGTGAGCTTTGGCGCAGCGGTGAGCTCAGGATCGCAAACGAGCACATGGCCTCTCATGTTATCAGGACCTATCTTGGAAGCGTCCTCGGCTCACACAATAACAACCCCACGGCGCCGAGCATTGTGGTCTCGACGCCTATCGACCAATGGCACGACCTGGGCTCTCTCATTACAGCCGTCGTAGCTTCCACGGAAGGGTGGAACGTCACGTACCTGGGAGCGAGCCTCCCGGCTGAGGAGATTGCGGGTGCAGCCCGCTACAGCTACTCTAACGTCGTTGCGCTCAGCCTCATATACCCCTCGGGCGACCCTGTTGTAATACAGGAGCTTAAAAAACTAAGACGATCTCTGGGTGACTCTGTGAGAATTATTGTTACCGGAAGGGCAAAGGAAAGCTATGACTCAGTACTCAAAGAAATCGACGCTGTCTCAGCAGACAGCCTTGGTGATTTAAGGAATGTGCTTGAATCCCTCAGGTAGCAGTTACTTACCACTACCTGAGTTTAAATTTAGGATTATATCTACTGTATAATAGTTGGCTTATGCGCCTTGAGTCTGGCGTCTTCTCAGGAACCAAATACCCGCTATTCCCATAAACGCGGCAACTGCCATAAATCCCCACTCATTAAGTGTAGGAATAGGCTCAGACGGCTCCATTCTGATACCTATTGTGCATGCCCTCCACTGGGCTTCGTCAAACAGCTCTAGAGTCTCCTCTCCTGTCGGTCCGCCTTCAAAACCGGTGACAGTAAATGCGGTTGTTATAACGTTTAGCTCCTTGAAGTTGGCGCAGGCTGTAAATTCTGCGAATGAGAACTGGTCTACGTCAAATAAGCAAGGGTTTTCTTCCTCACTGAAATTACGGAATTCTTCAAAACTGAATGTCGCGAGCCTGATTACTTGAGAGCGCGGCTCCGAAATAATGGAAGGCGCTACAGCCTCAGTACCGGTTCCGCTCTGGCAGGCAACGTCTATTATCGGATCGTCAACATCTACGTCCCTGTACCTGAAGCTTCCAGCCGCGAATATAAATTGCGGCACGCTCCAGCTGCATGTGATATCTTCAACAGCCGCCGTATCAGTAAATCGTCCCCATATACCGTGCATACATCCGGGTCCTCCGCACTGTCCGTTATCGAGTTCAGTCCAGTCGCCCGGTGACGGCGGTAAAAGGGAATTAGGTCCAAAGCCTCCGGTAGCACAGGCGATTAATACGTAATCACCCGCTTCATCATCGCCGGTTTCTCCGCCGGTTGCAATTGTGCCGGATGTGAACGCCGGGGAGACGTCAGAGAAGTTTGCGTCGCCGTCTACTACTTGCACAACAGCGTTTGCGTCACTCAGAGTAACCAAAGCGAATAAAACAAATACTGGTAACAAAATAAACTTTTTCATTTTGTATCCTCCTCAAGGAAATTGCTTGCAATTATATCATATATGGTAGAAATATGATAGATAAAACTGCTTTAGATATTAAAGAAGGTGAATAAATGGGAATAAAAAGGGGCGGTTATTAACAAAACCGCCCCTTAAGGTTGTTATTGATACTAATTACTCGTAAATATTGTATTTTGAGCGAAATTATACTTCAGCGGATAAAATTGGAACGATCTAACTCTTGGGTTAAATCTAAGGCTTTAATCCTGTTTCATTCATCAATTGTTATAGCACCGGGAGGCTCGGGAAGGCCGAAAACACCCCACAGGATAATTACGCTAAGCGCTACAATTACAGGCAGGTTCGGGTTTAACTGATAGAAATACCCGGCCAGCATTCCCCCCAGGGCCGCCCCGAAAAAGCCCGACAAATTATACAGCCCGGTAGTAGCGCCCCTTTTTTTCTGCCCGACTCTCTGTGTAAGGAAAGCAGGAAAGAGCGACTGCAGCACCGTGTGGCCCGCAAAATAAGCCATACCCGATACATACAGAATCCAGCTGAAATAAGAATATGCCGGGTATATGAGAAAGCTCACAGCAGTAAGGGCCCATGCCCCGTGTGTTACCAGCCTAAGTGTGCCTCCCTTCTCGGCGCGCCTAATGGAAGGGTATACAAAAAGTGCTGTTGGGATGAGAGCTATAAGATACATAAGCCACAGGTCTCCCTCCGCCACGCCAAGGCCCGTCCAGCTGAGCGGGTATATGAAAACAAACATATTAACGGTAAAGGATATAATCAGTGCAGATAAGAAGAGCTTTCTCATCTCAGGGACTTTGAGCATGCTAAGCACCTTGGCCTCTTCTTCGATGAACGTTTCTTTTTTATCCTGGTCTTGATCAATCTTGGGGAAAAAGACGATGGTAGCAAGTATTGCGATTACCCCCAGAGCCGCTAGTACGTAAAATAATGTATCAAACCCGATTTTGGCGGCCAATATGGGCCCCGCGATAATAGCAATCAGAAAAGCGCCCCCTATAGTAAGCCCTACTATAGTGAATGCGCGCGCCCTTACTTCGCTCCTCGTCAGGTCCCCAAGCGATGCGATCGCAACCGAGCTCACTGCGCCCGAGCCCTGTACCACGCGCGCCAGGATCAGCTCCATAATGTTATCAGACATGGCGCACAGCACGCTGCCTATGGTGAAAAGAGTGAGTCCCAGGATCAAAACGGGCTTTCTGCCCACTTTGTCGCTCGCCCATCCAAATGGTATTTGCAGTACACTCTGAGAAAGCGCGTAAATACCAAACGCAATGCCGGCCAGAGTGAGGTCTGCACCGGGGTACTTTTCCGTATACACGCTGAACACAGGGATTATCAGGAATATCCCCATCAGCCTGAGCGCCATAATAATGCCCACTGTGAATACGGCTTCTATCTCTCTTTTGGTGAATTTCATCTAAGTGCGGTTTTGTCCGGGCGTGTTTAAAAGCCAATAATATTAACACGGCGGCTGCAAATTGATACAGTTAGGACAGATATCGGCCCATACCGCGGTGTTGTTTCCGTCCCCTTCCCGTGTTACTTTCTAACTCATAATGGCCGAATATAAGTCAGAGCAGAATATAGAGACCGACGCCTTTGACCGAGAGCTTTTCTCTGAGCTTGAATCGGCCTCAGAAGAGCTTCGGGGTATCATAGATAGTGGCAAGACACTCCTTCCTTCTTTCCGCGCCCTAACTCTTGACCTATTCGCCTCCTTCTATAAGCACAACGTGCTCTTTATAGATTACGATGACGTAAGCCGCGCAAGTATTCTCCCCAGAAAGATCCTTGAGAAAATTCATAAGGACGAGCATTATCGGCTCCTTAGGGAAGACACCGTGCTCGACGGGTTTAAATCCGCCCTTGCTGTTATAGAAATCTCGCAAAATATATACTCTTGGCTCCGCTCAGACGAAGGTCCTGGAGAGAAAGCTCTCCTTAATGAGCATAGGGCTGAGCAGGCCGAGCAGGAAGTCGAAGATCTCAAGGAAGAGATGGAAACATGGAACGAGACCGAGGAGAAGCTAGACGAAACGAGCGAGGAATTTGATGAAGCAAAGAGTGATAGAGAAGGCGATCTTTCAGATGAAGAAGCAAGGCTCGGTGAGCTAAAGGAAGAGCAGGAAAAGAGCCATGAAAAATCAGACCTCAAGCTCGGAAACATGGTCCGCTCCTCCATGCGCCAGACAGAGCAGAAAGTAGAGGAAGCCGAGGACGAGCTCATGTCCTGGGGGGCCAATATGGGCGCTCCCGGCGAGCGGGGGGTAGGGGAAAAGCTTGATCTGGCAGCGAAGCTCTATAAGAATGAAAAGCTCAGAAAACTCTCCCGCATAGTGGGCGGGCTAAAGGAAGAAATGCTTTCCGCGCGCAAAAAGACCTGGGCCAAGCGAGGGAGCGAAGTGTTCGACATCGCCTCGGGCGACGACATCGGAAGGATAATCCCCTCAGAGCTGGTTGCGCTGGGCCACGCGCAGCTCCGGCACGATTTTCACAAGCGCTTTGTCGAGGGCAGGCTTCTGCAGTATTACCTGAAGGAAGAAAAGGGCAGGGGCCCGATGGTCATATGCCTTGACGGAAGCTCCTCCATGGAAGGCCCAAAAGAGCTATGGTCAAAAGGCGTATGCTTGACGCTCCTTGAGATCGCGAAGCGCGAGCGGCGCAAGTTCCAGGTCGTCGTGTTCTCCTCCGGTGGACAGCCTCTTAAGATATTCGAGTCCATTGGCCGTGAAGGCGGCTCAGGGTGGGGTATGAAGGAAAAAGATGTGTTCGAGCTTGCAGAGTATTTCCCCGGGGGCGGTACGAACTTCGAAGAGCC
>JGI24023J19991_10001311_pt1 | contig 19268 bp, 18 predicted proteins | sample Cruoilmetagenom1_FD_19991 | JGI IMG/M metagenome (IMG submission 19991) | reverse complement strand
TTGCCAAATGTTGCATTAACTGTTACCGAGTCACCCTCTGAGCCGTCAAAATCCCGGTCCTTGGATATATTCCTTAGCACTCCATCCAACTTTGAGTTTAAATCTCTTAGCGCTCCTGAGTACTTCTCGTTTTTAAACACACCCACAACTAGCACATCTGTCTTCAATATTGATACTTTTTTATCAATTTTAATTATCTCCAATATATTTTCCTCCTTTGATTTTATTGAGTAGAATCAATAGCATACCACAATTACATAAAACAAAATTATTTGAATTTGCGTAATAGTAGTAGAAAAAAGAATGACAATCAGGTATACATATTATAACTCTAAAAGATTAATAAAGCCTCATGTAAGTTATTTATTATTATTGACTATCAGTGAGAGGTAGAAAATAGTCGAAGCTGAAACATATTTATACAAAAAATAATATGCAATTTACACATAGGCTAATACTTTCACAAGGAGGGAGTATTTATGGGTTGCCCATATAAAGCTATAGCAGATGACACCAGGAGAAAAATTCTGGAGTTTTTAAGTCAGGGTGAGACCGCGGCGGGAGAAATTGCTGGTAAATTTGAGATCTCAAAACCTGCAATTTCTAATCACCTCAAAATCCTTAAGGAAGCCGACATAGTGAGTGAGCGTAAGGTCAGACAAAACAGGCTCTATTCACTAAACGGTGAGAAGATAGAGAACATGAAATACTATCTTGAATCCTTAACGGAAAACGAGCGTAGTTCTATGAGAGCTCAATAATTTTTCTGATTTCGATTATATAAGGATTGATAAAGAAAATTAGAGCTGTAGAAGCTATAAAAATTTGCTATGCCGCACCGGTCTATAATGACCGGATGCGGCTTTTTTAATATAAACAATTTATTCATCAAACCATCGGCTATACTTTTGTGTATATAGACAAATGAAGTGTAGTCCAGTCCCAAAATCTTTATATCTTTTAGGTGCCCAAATATGTCAAGAGTAATCTCTGTAGGTACTGCGGAAGTCCCATATCTTTTCAGTCAGAAAGATATAAAAGAATATGTATACAAGCTATTCTCCGGTAACGGTCATATGATAGACAGGATTATCGGCGTGTTCGATAACTCCGGCATAGAATACCGCCATTTTGCCCACCTACCCGAGTGGTTTGATAAACCAAGGGGATTTATAGATAGATCGGACTCGTTTTTAAGGAATTCCATTGCACTCTCAAAATCAGCCATATCCGATTGCCTTGAGGAATGCGGCGGCGACTATTCAGACTTTGACCATATTATATTTATTTCAAGCACCGGAGTAACCACACCCACAGTCGATGCCCACCTCCTAAACGAGCTAAAGCTAGACAGGCATATGAAAAGGACTCCTCTCTGGGGTCTTGGCTGTGTAGGAGGGGCCACCGGGCTTAGCCGCGCGCTTGAATACACCAGCGCACACCCGGAAAGCGCCGTCATGGTCGTATGCGTTGAGCTTTGCAGCCTGGCGTTTCAAAAAGAGGACTACTCCAAAAGCAATATTGTCTCACTTGCCCTATTTTCTGACGGAGCCGCGGCCTGTCTCGTTGCGGGAAGCGCACACAAACTCTATACTCAGTCAGATATTAATCTTCTTGGCTCCCATACTACTACATACAACGACTCTCTGGACGTGATGGGCTGGGAAATTGTGGAAAACGGTTTTAAAGCTATTTTCAGTAAGGACATCCCAACTATTGTTAAAGACAAGGTAAGCCCAAACGTGCTTGAGATTTTGGAAGCTCATGAGCTTTCCCCTGATGATCTGAAACATTTTATACTGCACCCCGGAGGTCCTAAAGTATTAAAAGCATATGAGGAGTCGCTCGGACGTGCGGAAGGGGCATTTGTGGATTCCCGCAAGGTGCTAAGGGAACACGGCAACATGTCATCCCCTACCGTCTTATATGTGCTAAAGGAATTTCTGAAGAAAGGAGATTACAATACGGGTGATTATGGAATTGTCTCTGCCCTCGGTCCGGGGTTTACTTCAGAGTTATTAATGATTCGCACTTAAAGTGTAATCCCTGCTATTTCCTATACTCTATACATAATGCTATTCTGGACTCTACTTATAATTTTGGCCCTTCAGCGTATAAGTGAGCTTATAATTGCCCGCCGTAACGAACGGACAGTCTTAAGTGAAGGCGCCGTGGAATATGACAGGGAGGGTTATAGGGTGATAGTAGCAATGCACGCTGCCTTTTTCCTCTCATTCATAGCTGAGTATTATTTTCTGAAGAGAAGCTTAAATACGCTCTGGCCGCTCTTACTCTTAATTATTGTACTTGCGGAAGCTCTCAGATACTGGGCTATATCGAGTTTAGGTAAGTACTGGAACACGAAAATTTTAGTAATAGCGGGCACATCACTAATTTCAAAAGGACCTTACAAGTATATAAGACACCCAAACTACCTGGCCGTAGTAATTGAGATAGCGGTAATCCCTCTTATTTTTTCCTGCTATATAACCTCAGTCCTGTTCACTTTTTTTAATTTTATTGTTCTCAGGAGAAGAATAAGGATAGAGGAGAGTGCTTTAACCGCAGAATCTCAAAATAGAAATTGCTAAACCTACAATTCACCTCTCTCAATTTCTCAGAACAGGATGAAAATAACGGTATATTCTAGGTAATCAATTCTATATATATACTATGTTATTTATATTATCGATATAGATCTTTAGCTACCTTGATAGAACGTATATTACAGGTTTTATAACTGCTATATGTGCTCTATATAGCAGTTATAAACAATATAATGTAGCTTTCTTTAAGTTTATATACGAAAATGAGACAAAGCTTTAACTATGGGTTTTTATTAATTACAGTACGTTAAAGAAGCTATCTACAGAGTCGCTTTAATAACTTTTTAATCAAATTTTCCGACTTAAAGTAAACGGGAGATACTTCAGGTTTGATATGAAGATGTTATATTATGCCGCAATGACTACTGGTTACATTGCATACTTCATGTGTCGTCTTATATTATGCCATGCTCATTTGCAAAAGTTAAAGTACAAATATTAAGACTCTCTTCATGTGAAAGAAATGAGTCTTTAGTGGAGGCTGAAATCTCTGGCCTTGATTATTACTTCCAAAAGATTGTATTATTCTTTATACCTTGATTATGACATGACTAGGAGGAATTAGACCATGGGATCAATACTCAAGACAGATCAGGATTTTGCTGTATTCGTGGCGAGAATAATACTCGGNTTTGCCATGCTCCCGCACGGCCTTCAGAAGCTACTCGGAATGTTCGGTGGAGCAGGCTTTGCTGGGACTGTGGACTTCTTCGTAGGAAGCGGCGTACCTTACATTGTGGCGGTATTGATAATACTGGGCGAGTCTTTAGGGGCTATAGGTTTAATCTTCGGTTTTCTGAGCCGTTTATGCGCCGCGGGTATCGCCATAATCATGCTCGGCGCGATCTTTATGGTCCACCTGCAAAACGGTTTCTTCATGAACTGGTTCGGCAGTAACGCTGGTGAAGGATACGAATACCACATACTTGCTGTGGGTCTTGCCCTTGTAGTGTTAATCAAAGGCGGCGGTAAATGGTCCCTGGACGGCGCAATAAGCAGTTAGACAAAATGATTTGAATCACATACCCCTATTTCTGATCTAATACAGTAATGAAAAAGAATAAAGTTGCAGCTGTTGTGGGCGCCGGACCTGGTCTGGGAGCTTCTGTAGCTAAGAGGTTTGCCAAGGAAGGCTATACGACCGCCCTTGTCGCAAGGACTCAAAGTAAACTCGAAGAGATACAAAAGAGTATAGAAGCCCTTGGTCAAAGAGCCCTCCCCTTTTCAGCCGATGTAAACAGTGAATCAGATTTAGAGAGTACTTTTCGGAATATCACCGATAATGAAGGGGATATTGAGGTACTTGTATACAACGCGGGTGATTTTAAAATGCAGAGCGTGCTCGACATCGACCCGGAAGAGTTTAAGCGCTCCTGGGAAATTAACTGCATGGGCGCGTTCCTTTGCTCAAAGCTTGTACTTCCCTCAATGATCGAGAACAAAAGAGGTACTATCATTTTCACCGGCGCAACAGCTTCAATACGAGGAAGCGCTATGTTTTCACGACTTGCCGTGGGCAAATTCGGCCTCAGGGCACTAGCACAGAGTATGGCCAGGGAATTCGGCCCCATGGGTATACACGTAGCCCATGTCGTGATAGATGGAATGATAGCTACCCCGTTTTTCATGGAGACACAGCCCGACCGGGATCCCCAGACCCTCCTCTCACCAGAGTCTATTGCCGAGCAGTACTGGCAGCTCCATTTACAAGACCGCACTTCCTGGACCCTCGAGCTTGACCTAAGACCCTCAGTTGAAAACTTCTAATCTTTTTATTACCAGACTCATTAGTTTTTAGTATTTATACACATAAACTTTGATATATGAAGAGAGACTCCCTCTGAAAATTCTCATAATCCTGCTTATGAGTTATAATAATTGTGATGTGCTAGTTAATTAGGCATAGTCGCCAAATCTGAATTCCAAGGACTAACCAAATGATAGAAAAAGAGCGCATGACAGAGCATGTAATGGACCTGATTAGGATTGACAGCCTATCAAAACAGGAAAAAGAAGTAGCTCTTAAGCTCGAAGCAGATATGACTGCACTCGGAGCGGAGTGCTATTATGATGACGCGGGCGAGAAGGTAAACGGCAACGTGGGCAACCTGATAGTCCGTGTACCAGGCAGCAAACAGGATGCGGCCCCGTTTTTACTTTCAGCCCACATGGACACCGTCGGACCAGGTGAGGGCATACAACCCAGGGTTGAGGACGGCATAATGAAAAGCGACGGCACCACCATACTCGGCAGTGACGACAAGAGCGGTGTATCCGTAATCACTGAGGTCATAAGGACTCTCAAGGAAAATGAGATTCCGCATGGAGACATTGAGATCGCCTTTACCATTTGCGAGGAGATCGGGCTTCTGGGAGCTAAGAACATAGATATATCAAAGTTTAGCGCCAAGCAAGGGATTGTACTCGATAGCAGCACTCCTTCTCGACTTGTACTCAAGTGCCCTTCAGCAGACAGACTCGAGTTCAAAGTGCACGGTCTTGAGGCGCACGCAGGTCTCTGCCCTGAAAACGGTATAAGCGCAATAGAGATTGCAAGCGAGGCCATTGCCAACATGAGGCTCGGAAGAATCGATGAGCTCACTACGGCCAATATAGGCATTGTACAGGGAGGCCGGGCTACTAACATTGTCCCGAACCTCATACGTGTAGTCGGTGAGGCCAGAAGTCACAATGAAGAGACGCTAAAAAACCAGGTAGATCATATGCGTAAATGCTTCCACGATGCCGTAGCAGAGCGCCAAGTTACCATAGAGGACGACCTGAGCGTTGAGGGGCAGACTTTTACGGCAAAATTAGAGGAGTACATTGAAAGAAGCTACGACAAAATGGAGGTAGCCGGAGATTCTCTAACAGCAAGCATTGTTGACCGCTCAGTAGCAAACCTCGGTCACACCATAGTTCACCACACAAGCGGAGGTGGATGCGACGCTAATTACTTCAACAAGATGGGGATAGAATGTGTAAATCTGGGCACCGGGATGTATGAGCTTCACACTGTTAACGAATATCTGGTACTGGAAGAATTTTACAGGTGCGCTGACATAGTGCTTGAATCGATTAGACTTAACGCACAAAACTCTTAGCATAGGATCAAAACTTACATTCTCAGATTATTTATCCCGGCCGGAATTTCCTATACGGACCATTTGGCAAAACCGATTGGGTGCAGGTGTAGTTATGAACAAAAGAGCGTTAATACTCATAGACCACGGAAGCACGGTTGCCGAGGCAAACGAACTACTGCAACAGATCTCTGAGCGTATGAGGGAAACCCCTGGCACAGACTTTGACTTTGTAACTCACTGCCATATGGAGCTTGCAGAGCCTACGATCTCGCAGGCATTTGACGAGTGCGTTTCTAACGGCGCCGAGGAAGTGGTGGTACATCCCTATTTCCTTGCTCCCGGAAGACACTCTACACAGGACATCCCGAGAATGGTCGGCGAAGCCGCCGCTTCTCACCCCGGGGTCTCATACACAGTATCCGAGCCGCTTGGGCTTCACGACAAAATTATTGAGGTTATTCTTGAAAGAGCACGCAGCGCAGATCTAGATTAGACACATACCCCTGTAACATGCTTGTCATGATGCGCCGTGCGCCGTTCACATTCGGAACAATTAATATGAAGAAATACAGTACTCTCATTTTCGATTTATTCGATACGATATTAGATTTCAACTTTAAACAGCTCCCTTACGTAGACAAGAACGGAGTGAGATCCAGAACCACCAGCAAAGAAGTTTTCACAGTATTCAATGAAGGCTACCCTGACATATCCTTTGATGAGTTCTATCCACATTTTATAGAGAGCTACCACGCTTTCCTAGAGATCAAGAAAAAGGAGTTCAGAGAGTTTCCAAATAGGGAAAGATTTAAAATTATGCTAGAGAGTATGGGCATAACCCCGGATGACAATACCCGCGGGCTTGAGGATGAAATGGTCAGGGCCCACATGAAGGGGCTTGCAAGCTGCGTGGAATATCCGAAGACCAATAAAGAGACGCTCTTACTCGCAAAAGCGAAAGGCTATCGTATGGCCATTGTGTCCAATTTCGATTACGCGCCCACCGCGCGCAGTCTGATAGAGAAATTCGGCATAGCAGAGCTCTTTGAGTCCATAGTTATCTCAGAAGACGTAGGCTGGAGGAAGCCCAAAGATATAATTTTTAAAAAATCACTTTCTGAATTGGAGATAGACCCGGACGAAGCTCTATTCATCGGGGATAATTTTGGTGCTGACATTAAAGGTTCAAGAGGAGTCGGTATGGACGGCGTTTGGATAAATAGGAACCGTGAGCCTGAAAACAACCTTGTTCCCGAGCCCGTATATATAATCAAGGCACTTCCCGAGATTAGTACTTTCATATAATTCATGGACCTTCTATAATTGAATAGCCGCCTGAAAGAATTAAAATAAGTATGCTGTGAGACATATTGCAAAATGAAAAAGCATACAAAGCCTGCAAGAAAAATCCCGACCGTTAATGAGAACCCGGGCTTCCGCACACTTCCAGAAATGATAGAGTCGAGCGCAGAACGCTACGCCAAGAACCTATGCTATCTCATTCCCAGAAACGGCGCTATTTATGAGCTCACTTACGCTGAGGTCATTGAGCAAGTTGAAAAGCTGGCAGCGCACCTAAAGGATCTCGGACTTACAAAGGGAGACCACATTGCGGTACTCGGAGAAAACAAACCCGAATGGGGTATTTCGTTCTTCGCCGTATCATGGATCGGCGCTGTCGCGGTACCTCTTGATGCAAGATCCAATATACATAGCCACAAATTTATTCTGTCCTTCTCTTCCACAAAAGCAATACTTGCCTCAGATAATTTCATAGAATCAATTGATTCGGTAGCCCGAGACCTAAATGAGCTAAAGCACATAATTCCCATGGATGATATTAAAGGAATATGCTCAAATTATGACTCAGGTGTCCAAAGAGAAAATATCGACCCTCACGACATTTTGGAAATAATCTTCACTTCCGGATCTACAGGAGACCCAAAAGGAGTCACTCTAAGCCACAGTAACGTCATGTCTAACGTCTCGGACATATATTCGATCATGGACTACTCTGAAAAAGACAGGGCTTTTTCTATTCTCCCGATCCACCACTCATATGAATGTATCGGAGGGTTGATTTCCCCGTTTTCGTTCGGCACTAGCGTGTTCTATGCTAGGAGCTTAAAACCAAGAGAATTGCTCGAAGACCTGAAAATCGCAAAGCCCACTATATGGCTTAACGCCCCGACTATACTCGAAAGACTCCATACCAGGATTGAAAAAGAGCTGTCGGACCAAAAAGGTCTGAAAAGACTCATGACAAAAGCTCTTCCAAAAAAACTATTGGGCAAAATGATCAAGCGGAATCTCGGTCTCGAACACACTAAGCTTATCACCTCCTCAGGAGCGCCCCTGTCAGAGCGGGTATCGTCGGGATTAAGACGCTACGGGTTTAACATAATAGAAGCATACGGGCTTACCGAAGCTTCACCCCTAATAACCGTGAACCCAGTTTCAAAACCCAAGCCCAGGAGTATCGGGATGGTCATTCCGAGCGTTGAAGTGGAAATACGCGACACCGACAGCGAGGGTAACGGCGAGATATGCGCTCTTGGGCCAAACATAATGAAAGGCTATTACAAGAACGAGTTAACGACCCGTGAGACTGTAACACAAGACGGATGGCTCCTTACTGGTGATATCGGGTATTTTGACGAAGAAGGCTACCTATATATTACCGGTAGAAAAAAGTTTGTTATCGTGACAAAGGGCGGAAAGAACATACACCCTGAAGAGCTTGAAGAAAAATTAACGGCTTCTGCACTCATAGCGGAAGCCCTCGTATTCAGCCCCGATGATTCGGCTATACAGGCGCTCCTATATCCTGATGAAGATCAGGTTAACAAACTACTTGGGGGTAAAGAATTAGGGCATGCAACCGAAGAAGTATGGAAAATTTTAAACAAAGAAGTAAGAGAGATAAACCTGACGCTTGAAACCTATAAGAGAATTAGACACTTCGCACTAAGGCTCGAGGAGTTCCCCAAAACCACTACGAATAAAGTAAAACGTTTAGAATTTAAGGACCTGAACCTCACCACAGAGACTAAAGTTTTATAGAAATATCGAGAGACCTAAATTGAAGCCCCTTTATCAAATTAATATAGCCTTTATCATTAATAGGTATTATAATTTCTGCTAAGGTGGCCGAGCTACTGCAAATTTTTTCATTTTCATTTATACTAACTTGGTTGCTGAGTAATTAGAGAGAGAGAAAATGGGTCCTGTAGTAGAGTTAACTCTCTAAGCTTGGGTCCTGAGAAAAAGAAGACAAATGAATATACAGCTCATGTTTTTACGGACTATATCAACATTTGCGCTTGTAGCGATTTTTGCTGCGACACTTGGCTGCGTTACGAACCAAGCAGAAGTAATACCCGATCCGGCTAAAACCTCGGAAGCCCCTAAAACTGTAAACTCGCCTACAGAGATAAGCCGTAGTATCAGCCAAAAAATTCAGAGCTCTCAATACTCTTCCAATTTACAGGTGTCTGGAGAGAGCATAAAAGCAAGCAAATCTCTTCCCGCTCTATACCAGAGCAGGAACTACAGCCCCATATGGACCGGAGATGATGATCCTCTTCCACAGGCTTATGAAATGATAGAGGTTATTAGAGAGAGCCCGGCTGAAGCGTTAGACCCAAGCGACTATAACTTAAGCCAGATAGAACAGGTATTAAGCAGAGGCTCAAGCCCTGAAACTATGGCCGAGCTTGATCTCCTTCTTACAAACGCATACTTAAATTACGGCCACGATATGCTATACGGTCGGGTAAGTCCCGAGCAGATTAACCTCGAACTCATGTTCGGCGAGACCCCTGTTTCGCTAAACGAGCTGCTAATTACATCTGTAGCAGAAAATAATATACGCGAGTCATTGATCGATCTTGCACCTGCATATCCCGTATATGCCCAGCTCAGGGACGCGCTTTCTGGTTACAGGGAAATAGCCTCAAACGGAGGCTGGCCTACAGTACCCGGAACTGCCAAGTTCCAAAGAGGCGCGCGGGGCCCGAGGGTTTCAGCGCTAAGAGAGCGCTTAAAGGTCACAGGAGAGCTTAGTCCTTCTTCAGCAGATAGTGAGGTATTTGACGAAGAGCTACACCAGGCGGTTTTAAGGTTCCAGGAAAGAAACGGGCTCTATGTAGACGGTGTGGTAGGCAAATCGACAATCGAATACTTAAACGTCCCTGCAAGTACGCGTGTAAGACAAATAGAGCTTACTATGGAGCGATTTCGTATACTGCCGAGGAACATGGGCAGCCGCTTCATACTCGTAAACATAGCCAATTATCATCTATACGGCGTATCCAACAACCGCGACAATACAACCATGCGGATCGTCGTTGGAAAACCCGAATGGAATACCCCTATATTCAGCGAGCAGATGACACACATGGTGATAAACCCTTACTGGAATATCCCACCCAGCATTTTTAAAGACGATATAGCCCCCAGAGTAAGAACTGACCCCAACTATATGTCCGACAGAAACATCCAGGCAGTAGGGCTTGAGATGCCCGCTATTGAAGAAGTGAGCGCTCCTGAAGAAGACGCGACAGAGATAACCGAAGCTTCCGAAGGAGAAGAAGTTACAGAGACCGAGCAGGCTGAGCCCGCCGAGCACCCGGCTCATGCAGAGTACCGCTCCAAGGTGCTAAGCGGAAAATACAGGCTCCGCCAGAAACCGGGTCCCAGAAACCCACTTGGAAGAGTTAAATTCCTCTTCCCCAATAAACACTCTGTTTATCTCCACGACACACCAAACAGGGGTTACTTCAAAAGAGCTCAGAGAAATTTCTCTCATGGCTGCATTCGAGTTGAGAATCCAATAGGGCTTGCTGAATTTGTTTTATATTCCGACCCCGATTGGAGCGGCCAGAGAGTTCAATCCACAATTTACAGCGGCACTACGAGAACAGTTCATCTTGCAGAGCCCCTTCCGGTATATGTTCTCTATTTCACAGCTTGGGCAAATACCGATGGCTCAGTAAGCTTCCACAAAGACGTATACGGTCTTGACTCGGTGCTCGCAAATGCATTAAACTCAAAAACCCCGTACACAGAACAGGCCACCAATATTCATTAATTGGGTGCGTTAGCACTTACGTAAGATTTAGACTCTGAAAATCCGCTCCGGTAGGGTTCTGAAATACTCTTAGCTCAAACTCAGGTATGACAGCCATAATATGATCGAATATATCGGCCTGAATCGCTTCGTAGTTAGCCCACACCTGATCGTTAGAAAATACATATATCTCCATTGGCATTCCGTTGGGCCCTGGCTCTAGCTGGCGGATTAGGAAAGTGAGGTTTTTATTTATTTTGGGGTGGTCTCTCAAATATGAAGTGAGGTAAGCCCTGAAGGTCCCGATGTTCGTAAGCCTGCGCCCGTTTACAAGCTCTGAGTCATCGATATTTTTATCCATATTGTAATCGGAGAGCTCCTTTCTTTTTTCCTCGATATACCCGCTTAAGTACTGGAACTTTTTGAACCTCTCGAGCATCTCTCCGGTACAGAATTTGACGCTCGACATGTCTATGTTTATCGAGCGCTTAATTCTCCGGCCCCCTGACTCGGACATCCCGCGCCAGTTCTTTACCCCGTCGCTTACCAGAGCGAAAGTCGGAATGGTGCTGATAGTCTTATCCCAGTTCTGCACCTTACCGTAGTAAGCGATATATCCACTACGTCGCCGTCCGCCCCATATTTTGGCATTTCTATCCAGTCCCCAATACGCACCATGTTATTAGCAGAGAGTTGTATCCCGCTGCAAACCCGAGTATAGGGTCTTTGAAGATGAGCATCAGCACAGCTGTCATGGCCCCGATACCCCCTATGAAGAAAGCAGGTGATCTTCCTATGATAATTGAGAGGATCACTACCCCGATCACTAAGTAAATAAATATCTTCACGACCTGGATCATGCTCTTTATAGGCATCTTCTGCGATACCGAGTAGCTCCGGTAGATATCGATTATGGCAGAGAGAAAAGCGTCAACCGTAAAGGCCGATACAAGTAGCATATAAATCTGCGCTATCTTCTTTGTTACTAAAACGGCGGTCTCGTTGTTAAATACAATAGGGGCCATTATGTAAATCACTATTGCAGGCGTAAAATGAGAGAGTCTCCTGAATACACCCCTTTCAACAAGTAAGTCATCCCAATGAGTACTGGTTCTAGAAGCAAAATGATGGACTGATCTTAAAATTACTTTCTTGGCGATAAAATTCGCTAAATAGGCAAGCACAACTAGCCCAATGAGAGAGAAGATGTCGAACAGCACCGGGTACTCCATGTTATAAGCACCAAGCTCGTTAAAGAAGTTTGTTATTTGTTCCATGCAATTACCTATAACCGTATGAACATAATTCTGTGGGAGTATAGACTAGACTAAATTTACTCCTTGTCTTTAATAACCTCGGTATGGTTTTTTATCAGGACACCGTGAATCTGGGCTTCCCTGCCGTCTTCAAACTTTACTAAATATGCTTTGCCGACCATCTTTTCGACGCTTCCGGCAATCTCTCCCATGAGCCCGGGCTCAAATACCTGATCTCCCAGGTTAATCCTGATCCCGACCTTTATCTTAGTACCCTGTATATACATTTCTCTCTTAAAGTATCCAAAAACCTTGTTATAAAGTACTGGAAAATGAATGATTCATCTAAGGTAGATATAAATTGATACGGAGATCTTAAACTATAACCAGATCTACCAAGAAACGCTCCCAATAAAACGCACTCAGGCAGTTTACGATAACCTCTTAGAAATAACCCCTATATCTTTACAGCAGGCTTGGCAATTGCTTCCTGCACCCTTTCGCACTCGCCATAGAGGTCCCTGGCAACCTGGAGCATCTCTGCTGCAAGCTCTTCCTCAGGCTCCTGATCGACCATATCCTTAAGCACTGCAGATATGTCAACCCACTTCTCATCCACATCACCTGTCCTGACCAGAAGATTCTCAAACTCCCACATAGTCTGCTCCGTAGTAAACGGGTCAACAAGCTTTGTGTATAGCGGCACATGAGCGCTCGCAGCGCATGAATGATATGCCTCCATTATAGAGCTCTCATACTCACCGTGCTTAAGAAGAGCCTCAGCCTGCTCAAGACGCTTTCTTGCGTCTTCAAATGTAGGCACTTTCTCCTCTACAGTTGCGCCTGCGCACTCGCCTTTCATACCCTTTTTGAGCTCAAACTTCTCTTCTTCGTGCCCCCAGTCCTCATAGAATGAAGGGTCTTCCTCAAAAGTGGGGATATCGGTGAAACCGGTTATCTCCTCTTTAATCCTATCTCGCCCAAGTCTCTCCATAACCGTATTAAAGTGCTCGCCCCCTTCCCTTTCGTCGCGGTAAAGCTCAAGGAGTCTCTGTACAACTTTAGGAGCATTTCTTGTTGGAACTTTTATGATTGATGTTGCAAGCTTCGTATCGTCGCCGTACAGGCCACCGCCCACAAATACCTGCTCTGAAGGCACATTCCGCCCGCCTTTTGCAAGCGATGCCCCCTGAAAGCCTATGCTCGCAGATACATGCTGCGCGCAAGCGTTGGGGCAACCTGAAATCTTGATATTAAGCCCTTCAGAGAGCTCTTTGAACTCTCCCAGACCGTTTTTCATACTTTCCGTCAAATGAGAGGCAAGCCCTTTTGCCGAAGTGATGCCGAGCCGGCACGTATCAGCGCCCGGGCAAGCGGTTATGTCTTCAAATGTTTCAGGACCCGGTGTAACAAGGTCAATTTCTTTTAATGCCGAATAAAGAGATGGAAGCGAGCTTACCCTGACCCAGCGCAGTATTAGGTTCTGGCTAATGCTGATTCTTATATCCCCTGCGGAATAAATGTCCGATATATCGGCGAGTGTTCTGGCTACGTCCGAGTCCACATCCCCGTTATGCACCTTTATATTTACCATGCACAGGCCCTCAAGCTCGTGCGGCAGCACGCAGGACTCTTTCCATATCTGATAGTTAGGATCAGACTCTATACTCTCAACAGCTTTGGGGAAATCTTCATTCAAGGCCGGGGGTATTTCAGCAGCACGTATATCTTTTAGATAGTCATTCCACGTAGGGTCAACTTTAAGAGCTGCCCTTTCCTCTTCTACAAGCCTCCTGAACTCATCGATCCCGAGCTTTCTGACAAGGAATTTCATACGCGCTTTCATCCTGACTTTGCGCTCTCCGAAGCGGTCGAATATACGCACTACAGAAGCCGAGAAAGGAATCATCTCCTCAACCGGCAGAAACTCGGTCCAGAGCACACCTAGTGATGGAGAAGCCCCCAGGCCTCCTCCGACGTGTACCTGAAATCCCCGCTTAAGCTCTCCGTCTACTTCTTTCACACGAGCCCTGAACCCTAGGTCATGAATTCTTACGCCCGCGTGGTCTTTATCCTGGCATCCTTCGAAGCAGACTTTAAATTTTCTACCCATGTTCTGGCATATGGGGTTACGGAGCATAAAATCCTTAAAAGCGTCCGCATAAGGGGTTACGTCAAAAGTTTGCGTGGGGGAAACTCCCGCCTGGTGGCATGCTGTAACATTCCTTACGGTGTTTCCGCAAGCCTCGCGTGTGGTGATGCCCGCGTCTGCAAGCTCGCGCATCATATCCGCCACCGTATCTATAGTTATGTAATAGAGCTGAACGTCCTGTCTTGTGGTCAGGTGAAGGAAATTGCTAGCGTATTTATCCGATACATCGGCCAGGCGCCTGAGCTGCGCCGAGTTAAGACCGCCAAAGGGAATCTTAATGCGCTGCATCTGAACGCCCTCTTGCCTCTGTGCATAGGTACCCAGCTGAAGGCGAATTTTTTGGAATTTAATCTCGCCTGTTTTACCCGCAAGGTAGTCATTTATCTGCTGCTCAAAGAGATCGAGCTCGTCCCTCACTTCCCCAGGCAGTCCGGCTATTAATTCGTCCATCGATTGTTCTTTTCTCTTTACTTCCATAATTCACCCTCTTATTAGTCTGAAATCTGAATTTAACTGACACATATTACTTACGGATATTTTATATATAATCCTGTGCTTGCGCAAATTATGACCCTGTATGTAAAATCAAAAAAAGCTGTCTTTATACCTAGATTATATTGATTTTCTAATCCCTAACGGCAACAAGCCGCATACTATCTCTTTTTTAGAGAGCAAGAACCGGGTTGTGGATTCAATCACTATGTTTAATCTATAATATCAAGTAAACGGAGGGCGTTATAAGCGACTACCGCTGTGGGGCCGAGAGAAAGAGGGCCATACTGGACCGGAAATCCGTGAGAGCTAATAATATTTGATTTGATAGACGCTTTTATAACTCAGAGCCGCAAAACTTACAGTGCTTTGCGTCGTCATCATGCCCTTCCGCACTGCACTGCCGGCAAGAGAGTGTGGGGAAGCCCTGCTTTAATGCCTGTGACAACTCTACAGTTACGATACCCGTAGGAACAGCGATTATGCTGTATCCCATTACCATCACCACAACTGAAAGCGCCTGACCCAAAGGCGTGTGGGGCGATATGTCACCGTAACCAACTGTCGTAAGTGTTACAATGGCCCAGTATATGCTGATAGGTATGCTCGTATATCCGTTTTTCGGCCCCTCGATGATATACATCATCGAGCCCAGCACGGTAACGATGGTTACGACAGCGAAAAGAAAGATCGTAATCTTCCTCGAGCTCGCCGAAATAGCCTTAATGAGCAGATTCGCCTCACCCACATACTTGGCAAGCTTAAGTACGCGGAATATCCTGAGCACCCTTAATATCCTTATTACAAGTAAAAACCTAGTACCTGGAAGCAGGAGGTCGAGATAAGTAGGTATTACAGTCAAAAGGTCGACAACCCCGAAGAAACTGGTTGCGTACTTAAGAGAGCGCCCGACACATATTAGCCTTAGCACATATTCAATGCTGAACAGAATTGTAAATACCCACTCAAGCACATAAAAAAGATGGCTGTACTTCTCATTGAGCGAGTCTACGCTATCAAGCATAACAACGAGAACGCTTCCAATAATACAAACTATCAGGACTTCATCGAATAGCTTCCCCGCCGGCGTGTCGGCCTCAAAAATTATTTCATGTATCTTCTCCCTCCAGTTCTTTGAATCATGATAGTGAGCCATATTCTGTCCTCCGGCAATGCTTATTTTGCTTTGTGTCTATTTTATTTCTGATCGCATACTAAGTACAGTATCTTTGTATTTTTTGCTAATGAGTCAAATAGAAAACAATTCCCCGCGGGCTAATACAGGCGTAAGTACGTTCTCAGCGCTTTCTATAGGTATTGGCGGCATGGTCGGAGGAGGCATATTCGCAGTCACGGGACTCACCGTCGACCTAACCCGGGGAGCCGCTCCTGTAGCGTTTGTCATAGCAGGCATAGTAGCGCTCCTAACCAGTTATTCTTACCTAAAGCTCACACTCCGCTACCCGAGTCAGGGCGGCACGGTGGAGTTTTTAAACAGAGGGTTCGGCAAAGGCATATTCACAGGGTCCTCGAATATTCTCCTTTGTTTGAGCTACATCATCCTCCTTGCCATTTACGCCTACGCATTCGGAAGCTATGGGGCAAGCCTCTTCCCCAAAGCCGATTATGAATTCTGGAAACATGCCTTAATTACCGGAATCATCATTTTTCTCGCTATAGTCAACTTCTTCGGCTCAGGGCTTGCTATCCGCTCAGAGAACCTGTTTAACTCCGTAAAAATGATTTTACTCGCTGTATTTGTAATAGCCGGACTAATTGCACCGATTGAGTGGTCAAGGTTATCGTTTGAGTACTATGTGCCGCCTGTGGCAATATTCTCAGGAGCAATGATCATATTCTTAAACTATGAAGGCTTTGAGCTCATTGCAAACGCCGGCAAAGACATAATTAATCCAAAGAGAGCGCTCCCGATAGCATATATAGGGGGTGTTTTAATCGTCATAGTCCTCTATGTCCTTATCACTATGGTAGTAGTGGGTCATATGGACTTCGCTACAATTCATAACGCGAGCAACTATGCGCTTTCTCAGGCGGCGGGCACATTCATGGGAAGATTTGGATTCATCATGCTTGTAGTGGCCGCGCTTCTGGCCACAAGCTCTGCAATTAATGCAACATTCTACGGCTCGGGAAGGTTAACCTACATTATAGCCAAGTACGGTGAGCTGCCACAAGAGCTAGAGCGTGACATAAGGAGCCAGCCACTTGAGGGCATGATAATATTCGCCCTCCTAACTCTGTTTATCGCAAATTTTATCCCCTTAGACGCTATAGCCACAATGGGGAGCGCGGGGTTCCTGCTTATATTCTTGGCCGTTAATATAGCGAACTTCAAGCTCGCAAAAGAGACTCAGAGTAAGGGATGGATATCAATTTTAGCGGCAGTTTTTTGCTTTCTAGCTCTTTTAGCTCTATGCTGGCAGACCTGGAGGGTGCCAGAGACTAGAAGCCAGATATGGATACTTGTCGCAATGATAGTATCTTCGGTACTCATCGAAGTGATATACAGGGTTATAACAAAAAGGGAAATACATATGGGTCACGACAATTAACCATTAAACAGGATTAAACTGTAGAGGGAAATTTTAAATCTGGTGTTTACTGCGAAAGCTTTCTATCTCTTCTAATACTTTCTCTGTAACCTGCTCTTTTGTAACGCGGGAAAATATTTTCTGCAGCACTCGCCGCTCGTCTTCATCAATCACGTTGTCTTCGAGCGCTATCCGCTCTAGCATTTTGAGCTCCTTTTCATCGATTGTATCGTCATTCGCAAAAACGACTAGAAAGGAATATCCTATCAACTGCTTAGCGTGTGATTTCGGGTCCATTACACTCTCCTCGTTAGAATTTTACCGAGCTAGCATTCTAATACAAGAATGTGAGGTTTATATTAAGATTGTACAGTAGAATTCATCAGATAGAAGGAAATAATTAATAGCTGTATATAGAAATTTCTTGACTTTACAGTAATAATTCTCATCCGGAACCTATCTGGACAACTCAATTATGCAACAAAAAATACCAATTTCGATCGTAATGCCTGTTTATAATGAAGAGGAAGTTCTCGAAAGAACGGTTCGTGAGCATTACAGTGAAATAATTGAAGCTATACCTGGGTCAGAATTCATCATTGTAGACGACTGCTCCACGGACAATAGCCCTTTGATATTAGAGAGGCTTGAAAAAGAGCTCCCGGGTATAAAAGTACTAAGACCCGAGCAAAACGGCGGTCACGGCAAAGCACTCAGGCTGGCATTTGAAAACGCATCTAAAGAGCTGATCTTCCATACTGATAGTGACTATCAGAACAACCCCAAAGACTTTTGGAAGCTTTATGACCAGCTTGATAATGCTGACCTCATAATCGGCTACAGATCATCGAGGCACGACCCTTTTCACAGGCTGGTTATCACACGGATCGTAAGACTGGTAAACCTTGTATCGTTCGGCTGTTATCTAAAGGACGCAAACTCGCCTTTCAAATTGATAAGAAGGGATTGTCTAACAAAGTGTCTTGAGTCTATCAGTCCTGAAGCTTTCGCCCCTTCGATACTCCTTGCCCTCACAGCAAAGTGGAAAGGCTATAGAGTTATGGAAATTCCTGTAGAGCACTTTGAGCGAAAGACCGGAAAGGTCTCAATCGCCAATTGGAGAATAGTCAGAGCCTGTTTGATTTCTTTTTCCGACACTATTAAATTAAGACGAACCTTAGGTAATTCAAAGCCAATGAAGTAGTTAGTAATTGCTTTAACGGGAGTAAAGAAAAATATATTCAAAGCTCGCCCTCTACATTGACCGTCTCTTTTACGTACTAATAATTTCGCTTGTGATTTTCGGCGTTGTTGGCTATATAAGCTGTCTAGTAATTGAGAATCCAAGCATAAAGGTATGGGTTATAATACTAGTAGCGGCTTTAATATGTGCGTTCTTATCTCTTCAATATTTTCAGCTTCGCTCGGATGTAGACGGGCAATTTTCAGTTAAAAATTTCGCCTTCGGATTTCTCCCTTATCTTGTTCTCTTGCCGGGCGTGGTTTTGCTCTTTTCAAGCATTCGAATTCAACTCTCGTACCACGGTCCGTTCCATATGGGTTATATATTCCAAATTATTCACGGTTTTTCTCCACCCGAAAATGTGGTGTTACCGGGATACGCAGCAAATGTTTACTGGATTTACCACGCGCTCCTCGCCGTACTGGTTGATATTTTTAACACCACACCCCTGAAAATGTCCGTTTTTATAAATATTTCAGCACTGATAGCTGCCTTATACTGGATTAGAAAGTCCTTAGGTCTCTTAACCTTAGGGAGCATTGGCCCATTTTTCAAGAGTTCTTATAACTTGATGATACTACTAGGTATAAATCTATTCTATTCAGTTCACATAACTTCAAAATTTGTGCTGAGTGACAATTTGTCGCTTCAGGACTTAGCCAGAGATATATTGCATACACAGTTAATTGGGGGGGGGAGATAACAGATTATTAGGGCTTATACAAAAGTTCTTTAACTTCAACGGTACACCTTTAGGAGTTTTGTTTTTTTGCTTCGCTATATATATATGCCTACTTATTCTAAAGAAAG
>JGI24023J19991_10001309_pt1 | contig 19293 bp, 23 predicted proteins | sample Cruoilmetagenom1_FD_19991 | JGI IMG/M metagenome (IMG submission 19991) | reverse complement strand
AGCGCCAGCCGCTGAGGCTGAAGCGCCAGCAGACGAGGCCGCGCCCGAGCCAGCCGCCGAAGAAGCGCCAGCCGCTGAGGCTGAAGCGCCAGCCGAAGAGGCCGCGCCAGCTGAAGAGGCGCCTGCCGAGGAAGCCGAAGCTGCCGGAGAGGCGGAAGAGGAAAACAAGGAGGACGCGGCCAGTTAGCCGCCGTCCGCCATGGCGGCCGAGAAATCGAGCGATAAGTCGCGCGTTTGTATTGGGTTCATCACCGGCGCCCATGGGCTTGGAGGCGAAGTGCGGCTCAAGCTCCACACCGACGACCACGACGCCATCGCCGCCTATGGTCCGCTGGAGGACGAGTCCGCCGGACGCCTCTTCGAACTTCTCGAACTTCGCCAAGGCAAGGGCGCTCTCATTGCCCGCCTGAAGGGGATCGGCAACCGTGAGGCAGCCGAGGCGCTCAAGGGCACCGAACTCTATGTCGACCGCGCCAAGCTGCCCGCACCGCCGGACGGCGAATGGTATCAAGCCGACCTGATCGGACTTGAGGTCGTCGACCTTGCAGGCACCAGGCTTGGCCGGGTGCACGCGGTGCAGAATTACGGCGCTGGCGATCTGCTCGAGGTCAAGCTGGATGGCGGCAAGGCCAGCGTGCTCGTGCCGTTCCGCGCGGCGATCGTGCCTGAGGTCGATATCGCGGGCGGCCGTATCGTGATCGATCCGCCCGAGGGGCTGCTGGAGCCATGACCGCGAAAATCCGCCAATTGGAAGCGTGCTAGACTGAACCAATCATGCCCAAATCCTGGTCCGCATCGATCCTCACTCTGTTTCCCGAAATGTTTCCCGGTCCCTTGGGACAGAGTCTTGCGGGCAAGGCGTTGAGCGAGGGACTGTGGAGCCTCGAGGCGACCGACATTCGCGAATTTGCAGCCGGTAAGCACCGCCAAGTGGACGACACGCCGGCCGGTGGCGGCGCCGGCATGGTGATGCGCCCCGACGTGGCGGCCGCCGCGATCGACGCGGCACGCAGCAAGAATCCCGATGCGTCCACCATTTACCTCACCCCCCGCGGCGCGCCACTCGTTCAGGCGCGGGTGCGCGAGCTGGCGAGCGGCACCGGCGTTATCCTGCTGTGTGGCCGCTTTGAGGGATTGGACCAACGTGTGATCGAGGCCCGCGACCTCGAAGAAATCTCACTTGGCGACTATGTGCTTTCGGGCGGCGAAGTCGCGGCAATGGCGCTGGTCGAGGCCGCCGTGCGGCTGTTGCCCGGTGTGGTAGGCGCTGCGAAATCGCTCGATGAGGAGAGCTTCGAGCAGGGACTGCTCGAGTATCCGCACTACACGCGCCCGCGCGCCTGGGAAGGCCGTGAGATCCCGGACGTCTTGCTCTCGGGCGATCACGGCGAAATCGCGCGCTGGCGGGCCGAACAAGCCCAAAAGATCACTAAGGAGCGCCGTCCCGACCTGTGGGAACGGCGCAAGAAATCTTGATCGGCATTGGTGCGGCGCGGGCGCTGAGCGGAAAGCTCGTCAGGACGCGCCCAGCTTGGCCAGCAATTCGCTGCCCAATTTGTGCTCGGGATCGAGCGCGTTGGCTTTTTTCAACGCCTCGATCGCCTTATCCTTTTGCTTCAGCCAGATATAGATGGTGCCAAGCGTGTCCCAGGCGGGCGCATTTTTTGGTTCGAGCTCGACGGCCTTCAGTGCGTCGGCCAGCCCATCCTTTGGCCGCCGAAGCGTGAGGTAGGCATAGGCGCGGTTGTTGTAGGGCTTGGCGTCTTTTGGATAAAGCGCGATCGCTTTACCGAAGTCGTCGATCGCCTGATAATAATCGTCCTTGGCGAACAACGCATCGCCGCGGTTGATGTAGGCGAACGCCATGTCCTGGGCCCCAAGTTTGCCTGCATCGATCAGTGCGGTGCAGCCCGAGAGGCGTTTCTCGATATCGTTACTGGCGCAGTCTTCCGTTGCGTCGGCCAGNGCGGGCGACGCGGCCANGACAAGTGCGAAACCGGCGTAAAGAACAGCTCTCATGGATTCCTCATAAAACTGAACAGGCGNCTAGAATTGCCGCAATATTAGCCGTAATTTGGGCAAAGGCTAGACTGGCGCGTCCAACACCGCCATCCCAGCCTCACCGGCCCATCGACAAAGGCCACATCTTGCGCTAGGTAAGCCGCGCGCTTTCCCCAATCGCGGCGGGCTTGGATGTCCGCGCGGAGGGCATCGGCCGGTGCCGCGCCAAGGCCGCGCGGCGGAGCGGCCATAATGCAACGATCTGAATAACGATCCAAATATCGAATCCCCAAGGGTTGAACCGATGAATATCATTCAAAAACTCGAAGCCGAACATGCCAAAGAGCTCGAGGAAAAGCGCGCAATTCCGAAATTTGCGCCAGGCGACACGCTGCGCGTCAACGTTTTGGTGATCGAAGGTGAGCGCGAACGCGTCCAGGCCTACGAAGGCGTTTGCATCGCGCGCTCGGGCGGCGGGCTGAACGAAAGCTTCACCGTACGCAAGATTTCCTATGGTGAGGGCGTCGAGCGCGTCTTTCCGGTCTATTCGCCGCTCATTCAATCCATCGAAGTGGTGCGCTACGGCAAGGTGCGCCGCGCCAAGCTTTATTATTTGCGCGGACTGCGCGGCAAGGCGGCCCGCATCCCCGAGCACAAGGACGCCCGCGCCAAGGGCAAGAAGGCCAAGGCAAAGCCAGCGGCCTTCAAGGGCTTCACGCCGTCCAAGGCCGAGCCCGATGATCTGGCGAAGCTCTCTGGTGTCGGACCGAAACTCGTAGAGAAGCTGAACGGGCTCGGCATCACCACCTTCGAGCAGATCGCCAATTTCAGCGACGACGACATTGCCCAGGTCGATGAAGTGCTCAAATTCAAGGGCCGCATGGAGCGCGAGGATTGGGTCGGCCAAGCCAAGGCGTTCATGGCCGAAGCAACGGTCGATGAAGTGCCCGCCGAGGAGGCGCCCGCCGAAGGCGAGGCCGGCGAGGGACAGAAGAAGTCCGACAGCTAAACGTTTCGACGCCCCGCCTCGGCAATTTGCGTCCGGGCTGGAATTGGCATGCGCGCTGAGGCTGAGTAGACCGACCCATGGCTAAGACGCTTTACGACAAAATCTGGGATGACCATCTGGTCGCTGAGCAGGCCCATGGCGCCTGCCTGCTCTATATCGACCGGCATCTGATACACGAGGTGACGAGCCCGCAGGCCTTCGAGGGTCTGCGCATGGCGGGCCGCGGCGTGCGCGCGCCAGAAAAAACGCTCGCCGTCGTCGATCACAACGTGCCGACCACCGACCGCAGCCAGGGCATAGACGATCCCGAATCAAAGCTTCAGGTCGAGACGCTTGCGATGAACTGCGCCGAATTCGGCATCGACTATTTCGATGAAGTCGATCCCCGCCAAGGAATCGTGCACATCATCGGACCCGAGCAAGGTTTCACGCTGCCCGGCACGACCATTGTTTGTGGCGATTCCCACACCGCGACGCACGGCGCCTTTGGCGCGCTCGCTCACGGCATCGGCACCTCCGAGGTCGAGCACGTGCTGGCCACCCAGACCCTGATACAGCACAGGTCGAAAAACATGCGGGTGCGCGTCGATGGCGCGCTGCCCGATCACGTCACGGCCAAGGACATCATTCTCGCCATCATCGGCGAGATCGGCACCGCGGGCGGCACCAGCCACGTGATCGAATATGCCGGCGCCGCCATTGAAGCGCTTTCGATGGAAGGGCGCATGACCGTTTGCAACATGTCGATCGAAGCTGGCGCCCGCGCCGGTCTCATTGCGCCCGATCGCGTCACTTACGCTTATTTGGAGGGCCGTCCGCGCGCGCCAAAGGCGGGCGCTTGGGAGATGGCGATGACCTATTGGGAGAACATGGTCTCCGACGACGATGCCGAATTCGACGTCGAAATCGTGCTCGATGCGCGCGAACTTCCCCCGCTGGTGACCTGGGGCACCAGCCCGCAGGACGTTGTCTCGATCACCGGCGCCGTGCCGGACCCGGCCACACTGGAGGACGAGACCCGGGCGGCGGCCATGGCGCGCTCGCTGGAATATATGGGACTGATCCCCGGAACGCCGATGACGGATATTGCGATCGACCGCGTTTTCATCGGCTCCTGCACGAACGGCCGCATCGAGGATTTGCGCGAGGCGGCGAAGATTGCCGAAGGCGGTCACGTCAACGAAAACGTGAACGCCATGATCGTGCCGGGCTCGGGATTGGTGAAGGAGCAGGCCGAAGCCGAAGGCCTCGACAAGATATTTGTCAAAGCGGGCTTCGATTGGCGTGAACCCGGCTGCTCCATGTGTCTGGCCATGAACCCCGACAAGCTGTCGCCCCAGGAGCGCTGCGCCTCGACCTCGAACCGCAACTTCGAGGGCCGTCAGGGCCGCCAAGGCCGCACCCACCTGGTTTCGCCCGCCATGGCGGCTGCCGCCGCCATCGCCGGGCACTTCGTGGATATCCGCAAAGGCAGTTGAATTTGTCGCGGGGCATGAAGCAGGCAGCGCTGTCGCCGCCTAAAACGCATTGCCCTTTTCTTTCGGGCCCGGCTGTGATTATGTGCCGGCCATGCAGAGCCACCTTCAGATGATTTCGATCGAACGGATTACGAACCCGGCCGCCTGAGGGCGCCGGGAACCATTCATCCGTTGAAACGAAGTCTGCTGAAGGTATTTTTCCCATGACCGCCGCCTATTCGACCGAGCCGTTTGCGCCGGAATCGCGTCTTTTCAAAGTTTGCTTTTTCATCACCGCAGATGCCCGTACGGGCATGCTGCCGCGCATCTTGGCGCCCTTCGCCAAGCTTGGCGCGGTTCCCCAGCGCGTTCACGCCAGCACCGAAGACGGTGATGGCAGAGAACTCTCGGTGGACGTGCGGGTCGCCAATCTCTCGGCCCGCGAAGCCCATTTGCTGGACAAGACGCTCCGCGTCATCGTTGGCGTGCGCACGATGCTGGTCGTGCGCGACGATATGACGTGAGCCGATGAACCCTGGCCGCCTCCGGCCCGGAAGCGGCGGGTGCGCGCGCTACAGCTTGGCTGTGATCTGCTACCAGGCCGCCTTGGGCTGGCCCCTGCCGGCCTCGTGGTCGGCGATGGCCTGCGCCAGCACGCCGTATTCGCGGCAGCTCTGGCCGCAGCGTGCGCCGATTTCGGCCAACTGCCGCTTGGCGGATACAATGTCGCCCTTTTGCAGGTAGCCTTCGCCCAGATATTCACGCGCCAGCGTGTAGTCGGGATCGATCGCCAGCGCCTTGTGATAGTAGACAATGCCTTCATCGAGGCCGCCAAGCTTGCGTGAGGCAAAGCCGATATAATTCAGTACCTTGGGATCCTGGCGCGTCTCGATTGCCCATAGAAGTTCGAGCGCGTCTGAGTAGTGGCGGGCATTGATCAAAGAAACGGCTTCGGCGTAAATCTCCTCGTCCGGCATGATCATGCTGCTCTTCTGCACGCAGCCGCGGCCGCATGACCACACATAGCCCGAGCGGCAACGCCTCGCGCACTCCTTGCAGCGTTGGCTGTAATACTGGCCCGTGGGACACCTCGGCGCCGCGTTCTGGGAAGGACTGCTGCCCCCGCCCCCGCCCATTGCCAACACATGGCCGGCGCTCGCCACGCAAAACACGATCGCGAGCCCCGATAAGACTGCGGCCCAAGCAAACCCGCTGGCGCTCCTGCGTGAATGGCGTTCCATGACGTTTCTCCTTCAAACCCGAGCAGCGCGCCTTGTCGGGCTGATCGCGCGTCTGTCCGACTGCGGGCGATTACCCCGATATCGTTTGATGGGCGGCGTGTCGATAACGTTTCGATCGAGATTCTACCACGAATCCCGAAGCGGCAGAATGAATCGAAGGATTGCCAAGAGTGCATTGCCGCCGCTCCACCGGCATAATAAAGTGGCGGCCGGTTGAACGAAGGACTGTTTCAATGGGATTGAAGTCGTTTTGCATGATTGCCTGCGCCCTCGCCGTGCTCGGCTGGGCGCCGCCGGCCGTTGCGCAATCGGGTCTGGACATCTCGCTTGAGGATTACCTCAAGGAGGTGGGTCCGCGCGCAAAGCTCGTTCCCAAGGGCAAGCTTCTAATCGACGGAAAGCGAAAGTATTGCGGCAGCCGGCCGACCGTCATGGACCCCAAATTCGACAGTTGGGGCGGCGCCTATCCGGGCTTTGTGATCCTCAATCCCAATCGCCTGAAAAACTTGCCAAGCGTGGTTAAATTCTATGTCTACGCGCATGAATGCGGCCATCAGTTCGTCGGCCGAAACGAAGAGGCGGCCGATTGCTTCGCCGTCAAGCGCGGCCGCCGCTATGGCTGGCTCGACGACCAAGGCATGGCCAAGATTTGCAGCTTCATTTCCAAACTCAAGGGCGATGGCGAGCATGACGCGGGAACCACGCGGTGCGAGAAAATGCGGGTGTGTTTCAAGGATGCCGCGCCACGGGCGTCCAGGACCGTGAATTGACCCTGAGAGCCTTTAGAAATTGTGGTATCGCACGCGATCGAGCAGGTGCGCAGTGGGGAGGCGTTGGAAGACCGGGATGCGACGATCGCTGAAGTTCGCCGCGGCACTGGCAGTGGGAGCGTTTTTCGTTGCAGGTGCGCTCGAATGGCGCGCCGCCGACGCCGCGCCGAGCCAGAAACTGGTCAAGCCGGGCAAACTGCTCGTGGCCGGACGCACAATGCGATGCGGCCGCACGCCAACCTTGATGGATCATTCATTTTGGGACTATGGCGGGGCAAGCGACGGTTTGATCATATTGAACCCCAACAAGCTCGTAACCCTGCCCGATCCCGTGCGGCTTTATGTCTACGCGCATGAGTGCGGCCATCAGATCCACGGCCGCAGCGAACCGCGCGCCGATTGTTACGCGGTCAAGCGCGGCCGCAAGGAGGGATGGCTCAACCGCCAGGGCCTGATGCAGATATGCGATTTCCTGGAGGATCATCCAGGCGACTACGTGCATCCGCCGGGCCCCCAGCGCTGCCGCACCATGGCCAAGTGCTACGAACAGACCAAGCCGCCCCGGGCGGGCCCCGACGCCAGCGGCTGAACCGGCCAACGAAGAGGACATATGGAAAAATTCACCACACTCACCGGCGTTGCCGCGCCGCTGCCGATGATCAATGTCGACACCGATATGATCATTCCCAAGCAGTTTCTGAAAACCATCAAGCGCACGGGTCTGGGCGCGAGCTTGTTTTTCGAGATGCGCTATGATGACGCCGGCGCGGAGATCGCCGGTTTCGTGCTCAATCAACCCGCTTACCGGGAGGCGAAAATCCTAATAGCCGGCGAGAACTTCGGCTGCGGATCGAGCCGCGAACACGCACCCTGGGCGCTGCTCGACTTCGGCATCAGATGCGTTATCGCGCCCTCCTTCGCCGATATCTTCTTCAACAACTGTTTCAAGAACGGCATTCTGCCCATCACGCAATCGCAAGAAACGCTCGACGATCTGATGGCCGAGGCCGAACAGGGCGCCAACGCGACGTTCACGATCGACCTGGAGGCACAGCAGATCATGCGCCCCGGCGGCGGCGTGCTCGAATTCGACGTGGGCCCGCACCACAAAAAATGCCTGATTGAAGGACTGGACGATATCGGCCTGACGCTGAAGAAAGCATCGGCGATCGATGCCTTCGAGGAAAAAACGAAGGTTTCCCGCCCCTGGGCCTAAGGGTGGCAGTAACGTGCCTGCGGCATCTGGTTCAGGGTCGACGAACAGTCATGAATTGCTGAAAGGCCCGAAAGGCCGCATCTGCTCGAGGCGCCGTCCAAACGGGATTGTTCAATTTGAGCCTGTCTTATCCGGCCAGCCCCGGCAGCAGCTTTGTTAGACCCGACGCCAACATCCCTATCGCGATCGCGGTCAGTATCAGTCCCATGAAGCGCGTCAGGATGTTGATCCCGGTGTGACCAAGCACCCGCGCCATGGGGCCCGAGAAAACAAAACAGACGCCGACGATAACGGCCGCCGCAATACAAATGCCGGAAATGATTAGATTGGTTTCTAACCCATGGTTCTTATGTGTCGCTACGAGTACCGTCGATATGGTGCCCGGACCGGCAATTATCGGCATCGCCAGTGGAACGACGGCGATGGAGTCAGTTTCCTTCGCCGCGCTGCGCTCGCTTTCCTTCGAGTGAATGCCGCTCGGCTCTGCATGCAGCATGGAAAGACCGATCATCGCGATGATCAGTCCGCCCGCGGTTTCGAGCGCGGGGATCGAAACGCCAAAAAAATTGAGCAAGCGCTCGCCCAGCCAAACGGTCACGACCAAGATGATGGCAGTTGCTATGGCGGCGCCAATCGCCGTCTGCCGTTTTTTGGCTGCCGGCATGCCATCGACCATGCCGAGAAACAAAGCGGCGTTCCCGATTGGGTTGGTGATCGTGAACATCGCGGCGCCGAAAGCCAGAAACTCGGACCAATGCATCATGTTTTGCCCATTGTCGTCTGTCCTTTGACACGCTTGGGGCGTATCGGTCGGTCAGCATTCCGGCTACTCAACTGCGCTCAGTGTCGATGGTTCACAAAGCTAGTCGGTTCTGATTTTGTTGGATAGATGCCAATATCGGGCTTAGATCAGCAGTGGCCAGTGCCGCCAAGGCAATTGTCCGCGTCTGGGCACCTCGCCGCCCGCGACTCCATCGGAACGATCTCGCAATGGCCCAGTCGACAACCAACAATACGAGTGGCTCCGACTACAAGCTGGTGTTGACAGCGGCTCTCATGACCATGTTCGTCGTGGGCTTCAACACCACGGCAATCATGACGGCGTTGCCCGATATCAAATCCAGCCTCGATCTAGACTCTCAGACTCTCCAATGGGTGATGAATATCTACATGCTGGCATGCGCGGTGCTGATCGCCGTCATGGGCAGTTTTGCCGACATATTTGGCAAGATGCGCGTACTCCTTGTCGGATTGGGAATTTTGCTGCCGGCTCGGTCGCAAATTTGTTTGCCGGCGATGCTCTGATGATCCTGCTTGGCCGCGCCTGCCAGGGCGTCGGCGCCGCCGCGATCACTGGCGTCTCGATCGCTGTTGTCAGCGTTGCGACGCCGGAGGAGAAACGCGCCCAGGCCTTGGGGCTGTGGGCCGGCATAATTGCGTTTGCATTTGGCGTGGGGCCATTGATAGGCGGTGTCTTGACCGCTTCGATCAGCTGGCGCGCTATTTTTGCAGTCGACCTTGTTCTGCTGACGACCGCGGCGCTCCTTCTTTTTCGAATCGAAAAATTGAAACTGATCCCACGCGATCTGAAACCCAATACCAAGATCGATTATCTGGGCGTCGTCCTGTTGATGGTGACTCTGGGTTCGTTTGTTTACGGCCTGACCAGCGGTCATCAGGCGGGCTGGACTTCGCTGCAGACCCTCGCTCTGTTCGCCACTGCGATCATTTTCGCGATCGCATTCGCAATCAATCAAGTGCGTGTTGCGGAACCCTTGGTCGATTTCAGCTTCTTCCGCAAACCTAGATTTCTGGCCTCGGCGACCTGCATGTTCGTCGCCACTTTTTTGCTGATGGGCCTCACCTTCACATACAATATCTTCGTGCAATCGCCGGGCGCACTCGGCCTGAACCCGTTGGAGGCCGGGCTCTCGCTGCTCCCCTTCACCATGGCAATGTTCGCCTTGTCGCTCACGGCGCCGCGCTTGCTCGCGCCCTACAGCTTTCATTGGCCAATCACCATCGGCATGCTGATGCTGGCGGCCGGCTTCTGGCTGATGCACGACACCAGCGACCACACGCCCTATTCAAATCTCTGGTGGAAGCTGGCGATCCTTGGTGTCGGCGTCGGCCTCACCTTTTCGCTGCTTCCCCGCCTGGGGCTGCGCGTGCTGCCGGATGAAAGCGCCGGCCAGGGATCGGGCGTCATCAACACGTGTCTTTATCTCGGGGCGACGGTCGGTATAGCCGCCTGCGGTATCGTTGCAGCCGAGATTCGCCATAATTTGCTGGCCACTTCTATCGAGAAACTCGCATTGGCGTCTTCCGACCACAACGCGCTCGATCGTGCACTGGCGCATGGCTCGCCAAGTGACGTGGAACACGCCCTGGCCCAGTTCTCGCCAGAGGATGCCGAAAAGATGAAGGCCGCGATGCAGGGTGTCTTGGACAATGCCTTCGCCGGCGCGATGGACATGATGATGGTGCTTGCGCTGATCGGCGCAGTGCTCGCCTTCTTTCTGATCCGGGGTGCGGTCCCCAGGGCCGGCGCCTGAGTCCCGGGATTGCTTTTTTTGCCACCGGCGCCGAGATGCGACAAGGTAATGCTGTCCGGCGCTTGCCGCCGTCCCGGCCCATTGGCTAAGCTGTCATTGACTGTCATTCGATTGCGAGGGGGAACCATGCGCCAGTTGGACAAACGCTCGCGGTTGTCGCGCCGCGACTTTCTCGCCACCGGTGGCGCCGCGGCGCTTATCGTTGGCGCGGGCTCGCTTGCCGCGCCATCCGGCGCCTGGTCGATAGAGGTCGAGACCCTCAAGCCCGAGACCATGCGTACGCTCATCCAGATGGCGCGCGACATTTATCCCCACGACCGCCTTGCCGACCACGCCTACGCCCAGGCGCTTGCGCCCTATGACGCGGCAGCCGCCAAGGACGCGGCGCTCAAGGATTTGCTGGAATCGGGGGTGGCCGACCTCGATACGCGGGCAAAGGCCGTCCATGGCGCAGCCTATGTGCAGGTGGGCTGGGAGGGCCAGCGCGTCAGCCTGCTCGAGACGATCGAGACGACCGCGTTTTTCCAAAAAATTCGCGGCGGTCTGGTGAGCGGTCTCTACAACAACAAGGCGCTTTGGCCCAAGTTCGGTTACGAGGGCGAGTCTGCGGCCCAGGGCGGCTATCTCGAGCGCGGCTTCGACGATATCGACTGGGTCTAGAGGCCGGGCGGGAGGACGTTATGGCAGCGCAATTCGATTTGGACGACGCGACGCTGGCCGTGGTCATCGGCTCGGGCGCCGGCGGCGGCACGCTGGCCACCGGCCTCGCCGAGGCTGGCATCAAGACGGTGGTGCTGGAGGCGGGCGGCCGTTACGAGATCGACGATTTCGTCAACGACGAATGGGAGATGTTCAACAAGATCTCCTGGCTCGACAAGCGCACGACGTCGGGTACGTGGCAAGTGGCGCGAGACTTTCCGAACCTGCCGGCCTGGATCGTCAAGGCCGTGGGCGGCACCTCGATCCATTGGGCGGGCGCCTCGTTGCGCATGCAGGAGCACGAACTGAAGGCGGCCACCACCTATGGCGGCATCGAGGGCGCCAATTTGCTCGATTGGCCGATCACGCTGGCCGATCTGGAGCCCTACTACGACAAGGCCGAGTCGCGCATGGGCGTGACCCGCACCAACGACATTCCGGGGCTTCCGGGCAACAACAACTACAAGGTGTTGAAGGCGGGCGCCGACAAGCTCGGCTACAAGCATTGTCACTCCGGCCGCATGGCGGTCAATTCGCAACCCCGCGACGGGCGCGCCGCCTGCCGGCAAATCGGCTTCTGTTTTCAAGGCTGCAAGATGGGCGCGAAATGGTCGACGCTTTATGCCGAGCTTCCCAAAGGCGAAGCCACCGGAAACCTGGAAGTGCGCCCCAATGCGCAGGTGCTGAAGATAGAGCACAATGCGCAAGGCAAGGTTTCGGCCGTCGTCTACGCCGATGCGGTGGGTCAGCTGCAACGTCAAAAAGCCCGCATCGTCGCCGTCGCCGGAAACTCGATCGAGAGCCCGCGGCTGCTGCTCAACTCGACGTCCAATTCATTTCCCGACGGCCTTGCGAATTCATCGGGCCAGGTGGGCCGCAATTATATGCGCCACATGACGGGTTCGGTTTACGCCGTATTCGAACGCCCGGTTCACATGTATCGCGGCACCACCATGGCCGGCATCGTCTCCGACGAATCAATCAACGCACCCAAGCGCGGTTTCGTCGGCGGCTACGAGATGGAGACGGTGGCGCTCGGCCTGCCGTTCCTCGCCGCCTTTCTGCAGCCAGGCGCCTGGGGCCGGAACTTCACGAGCGCCATGGACTCCTACGACCACATGGCGGGCATGTGGCTGGTGGGCGAGGACATGCCCCAGGCCTCCAACCGCGTCAGCCTGCACGCCAGCGAGAAAGACAAGCACGGCATGCCCGTTCCCAACGTGCATTATGACGATCACGCCAATGACTTGGCCATGCGCGCCCATGCCTTTGAACGCGGCGCAGCGCTCTACGACGCGGTCGGCGCGGTGCGCACCTTCCCGACGCCGCCCTATCCCTCGACCCACAATTTGGGCACCAACCGGATGAGCGAGAAAGCCGCCGACGGCGTGGTCAACAAATGGGGCCAAGCCCACGACGTTTCCAATCTGTTTGTCTCCGACGGCAGTCAATTCACCACCGGTGGCGCCGAGAATCCGACGCTCACCATCGTTGCGCTGGCGCTCCGCCAGGCCGATTTCATCCGCGATCAAATGGCCAAGGGCGCGCTGTAATAAGCGTATTGCGCCCTTCCCAAATTCCATCAATCCAATATTGTCCGTCCAATTCGACGAGACAAAACAACGACAGCGAGCGTGTTATGGCGTCTTACAGCCTTCTATTGCTTCCCGGCGACGGCATCGGCCCCGAGGTCATGGCGGAGGTCGAGCGCGTCGTTGCCTGGCTCGGGCAAAACAACGTCTGCGACATCGCGACACAAACCGATCTCGTCGGCGGTTGCGCCTATGACGCCCATGGCGAAGCCATATCCGAAGAGACCATCGAAAAAGCGCTTGGCGCCGATGCGGTCATGCTTGGGGCGGTGGGTGGTCCCAAATGGGATCAGGTCGCCTTCGACAAACGCCCGGAAGCCGGATTGCTGCGGCTGCGCAAGGACCTCGATCTGTTCGCCAATTTGCGTCCGGCCATCTGTTATCCGGCGCTTGCCGAGGCGTCGTCGCTGAAGCGTGACATCGTCGAGGGGCTCGACATTATGATCGTTCGCGAGCTGACCGGCGGCGTTTATTTCGGTGAGCCCAAGGGCATCACCGAGCTTGGCAACGGCCAGAAGCGCGCCGTCGACACCCAGGTCTACGACACCTTTGAAATCGAGCGCATCGCCCGCGTCGCCTTCGATCTGGCGAAAAAGCGCCGCAACTTGGTGCACTCGGCCGAAAAGCGCAACGTGATGGTCTCGGGCGTGTTGTGGCACGAGGTGGTGAGCGACGTTCACGCCCGCGAATTTTCCGACGTCGAATTGCAGCATATTCTGGCCGACAACTGCGCGATGCAGCTCGTCCGCGACCCCAAGCAGTTCGACGTCATCGTCACCGACAATCTGTTCGGCGATATGCTCTCCGACCAGGCGGCCATGCTCACGGGTTCGCTGGGCATGCTGCCATCGGCCTCGCTTGGACCAGAGGATGCGGCGGGCAAAAGGCGGGCCATGTACGAACCGGTGCATGGCTCGGCGCCCGATATTGCGGGTCAAGGCATCGCAAATCCGATCGCGACCGTCGCCAGCTTCGCCATGGCGCTGCGTTATTCCTTCGGTCAGGGCGATGCCGCCGACCAGCTCGAGGCCGCCATTGCGCGCGTGTTGGAGGCTGGCCTGCGCACCGCCGATATCATGCAGGAGGGTATGGCCCAGGTCTCGACAGCGGAGATGGGCGAGGCCATTGTGGCCGAATTGCAGAAGTCTGAAAGCTAAGATCCAAGGAGGCCAACATGACTGCCGTGAACCCTTATATGCTGACCATGGGCCGTGCGCTGCTCTCCGTGATCTTCATCATGGCGGGCTTCAATAAGATCATGACGTACGCCGGGACCCAGCAATACATGGAATCGGCGGGCGTGCCGGGCCTGCTGCTGCCGTTGGTCATCATCGTTGAACTGGGCGGCGGGCTGGCGCTTCTGGCGGGCTTCATGACGCGCTGGGCGGCACTCGCGCTGGCGCTCTTCACGGTGCTGGCGGCGCTGTTGTTTCACTTCGATTTAGCNGACCAGGGCCATCAGATCCAGTTCATGAAGAACTTTGCGATCGCCGGCGGTTTGATGTCGCTCGCGGTCGCCGGCCCCGGCGCTTATGCGCTTGGCAAGAACTAGGCGCCGTTCCTTAGGCCAGGCCGGCGCGCTTGAGTTCGGGTTGAAGACGCCCGGTGATCCACAGGACATACATTCGAAGGCCGCTGCGCAGCGACCACAGCGGGTACTGGTAGAACACCGGCTTGTTGCCCTCGATCGTGAAATGCGCCGTCCAGGCGATGACATAGCCAAGCGCCACCGCGCCCAACGCGACCCAGCTGTTGCCCAAAATCGCCGCGGCCACCAGGCCGGCAATGATGACGCTGATCGCAACGTAATGAATTTTACGCGTGATCGGCTTGGCGTGGGATTACAGATAGAAGAGCCAAAACTCGTCGTAGGTTTTCATGGGCCACGGCTTCGGGTTCGCTCTTGCAGGGCCGCGCGAACAGCCTGGCGCAGCCCCCATACTAACCCAAACGGCGGGCCACGCCCAATTTGCGCCGGCGCTGTTCGGTGTCGATACCGGCATCGCGCAATTCCGGCCCAATTCTGCCGGTGATCCACAAAAAGAACATACGCAGGCCGCTCACCATCGACATCAAGGGATGGTCGAAGGCAGCGGGTTTATTGCGCTCGATCACGAAATGGGACGTCCAGTCGCCGGCATAATTGAGGATCACGCCAAGCACAGGGAGCCACCACAGCCCGGTCGCGACAGCCGCAACAACGCTCGCTATAATCATGCCGACGCCGCAATAATGGACACAGCGCGTTTGCCAACTGGCGTGCGCGCGCAGATAGTCCTGCCAAAAATCCGGGTAAGTTGGTCGTTCGCGTGCCATCACGCCTCCGCTTGCCATGACTGCAAGATCAGCCTATGCCCACGCAACTTGATGCAAAATCTCAGGAATTTAACGGGTAAAGACCGCCGGAAGGGCGAATCACTATGGGATATCGCATAGCTATTGTCGGTGCCACCGGAAATGTCGGCCACGAAATGCTGTCAATTCTGGCCGAGCGTGAATTTCCGGCCGATGAAGTCTTCGCCATTGCCTCGAGCCGCTCGATCGGCACCGAAGTGTCATTTGGTGATCGCACGCTGAGTTGCAAGGACCTGGAGCAATTTGATTTCTCCCAGTGCGATTTCGCCCTGATGTCGGCAGGCGGCGACATTTCCAAGGAATGGGCTCCCAAGATCGCCAAGTCCGGCGCGGTGGTGATCGACAATTCGTCGGCCTGGCGCTACGACGTCGATGTCCCGCTGGTCGTTCCCGAAGTCAACGCCGAGGCGGTCGAGGGCTTTGCCAAGAAAAACATCATCGCCAATCCCAATTGCTCCACGGCCCAGCTCGTGGTGGCGCTGAAGCCGCTGCATGATCTGGCCGAAATCAAACGGGTCGTGGTCGCCACCTACCAGTCGGTCTCGGGCGCAGGCAAAGTGGCGATGGACGAGCTGTGGACGCAGACCCGCGGCATTTTCGTCACCGATCCACCGAGCCCTGAAGTCTTCACCAAGCAGATCGCCTTCAACGTGATTCCCCATATCGACACTTTCATGGAGGACGGCACGACGCGCGAAGAGTGGAAGATGGTGGCCGAGACCAAGAGGATCTTGGACAAAAATATCAAGCTCACCGCCACTTGCGTGCGGGTGCCGGTCTTTGTCGGGCACGCCGAGGCGGTCAATATCGAATTCGCCAAGCCGATCACGGCCGACGAGGCGCGTGAGGCGATGCGCGAAGCTCCAGGCTTGCTGGTGGTCGACAAGCATGAGGACGGCGGTTACGTGACACCTGTCGAATGCGTCGGCGATTTCGCCACATATGTGTCGCGGGTCCGCGAAGATACGACCATCGATAACGGCCTCAACCTTTGGGTCGTTTCCGACAATTTGCGCAAGGGCGCAGCCCTCAACACGGTGCAGATCGCCGAGACCGTCATCAACCGCAAATTGCTTGCGCCCGCGGCCTGAGGGCGCCTATTCCGGCCGAACTCGCTCAGACCCCGCGACGCCCGCGACCCTGACGCCGGCTTCAGCCATCGAAGGCGTCAAGCAGCCAGGGCTCGGGCTTGAGCCACGCTTCTTGGCTGGCGACGAGCGCCAACTCGTCCTCGCTGCCACTGGCGACGAGCGCCGCCTCGACGCCGGCACACGCCATGGCGAGCGCCCTCTTTGCGTTGTCGTCGCCAAGCAAATGAGCGAGATACAACGCAGCGATCAGGTCGCCGGTGCCGTGCGGCGCGTGCGCCCGGCGCCGGACCGTGCCCCACCAGCTCTCCTTGCCGCTGATCAGCAAATTGCCGATGCGAGCGGGATCGCCGGTCGGCACGGAGGTGGCGAGCACGCGGGCGGGGCCCAACTCGCGCGCCAGCGCCGCGCAGCCGGCGGGATCGCTCACGGTTTGTCCCGTCAGCCATTCGAGTTCGAAATGATTTGGCGTGACGATATCGGCCTTGGGGATCAGGTCGAGGCGGACGCCTTGGGCCGCGCCTTCGTCGATATAAAGACCGGACGGGGCATCACCCAGCGCCGGATCGCACAGATGCAGCGCCCAGGGCACTTCGTCGCGCACGCGCTTGACGGCGCCCGCCGCCACCCCGGCGTGCTCGGCGCTTGGCATATACCCGGTCAACACGGCCGCCACCTCGCCAAGCCAGCCGTTTTGGTCCAGCGTCTGCACCATGGCCGCGAGCGCGTCGGCGGGCGTCACATGACTTGAGAACGCCGCGTGGCCCGGGTGGTTGGAGAGCACGATCGTCGGCAGCACCCATGCCTGGTAGCCGAGCCGCTCAAACACCAGGCGTTGCGCGCTTGCCCCCACGGTGCCGCGGGCCACTTGAGACGAAATGATCAGCACGTTAGCCATGACGGGTTGCCGTTTGCTCCACTGCGCCCTCATTGCCGAATTTCGAAGGGAAATGATGTCTTGTCTGGATTGTCNCATGCCGCTCGGATAGGGTCGCGACCTTGAGACCATAGCCTGTTTGCACGAGCGGGCAAGGGGGATCCCGTGACCGAATTTCGACCGCGCCGCAGCGCGCTTTACATGCCGGGCTCGAAAGAGCGTGCCCTGGAAAAAGCCAAGTCGCTCCCAGCCGATTGTGTGCTTCTCGACCTCGAGGACGCGGTCGCGCCAGACGCCAAGCAAGGCGCGCGCGACCAGGTTTGCCGCGCCGTCAAGGAAGGCGGTTACGGCAAGCGCGAAGTGGTGATCCGCGTCAACGGGCTGGCGACCGAATGGGGCGAAGCCGATTTGGCCTCGGCCGCCGCCGCCCAGCCCGATGCGATTTTGCTACCCAAAGTGCAGGCGCCGGAGGATTTGACCCGCGTGCGCGGTCGCCTCGATGCCAACGGCGCTGCGCCCGGCATCGCGCTTTGGGCGATGATGGAGACGCCGCTCGCCATACTGAACGCGCAAGCGATTGCCGCCGCCGCTGCCGACGCGTCCGCCTATCCGCTCCGCGTCTTCGTTATGGGGACCAACGATTTGGCCAAGGAGACGGGAGCCGCGCTCGTCACGGACCGCGAGCCGATGCTCGCCTGGCTATCGACCTGTATCGCAGCGGCCCGCGCCTACGGCCTCGATATCATCGACGGCGTCTACAACGATTTCCGCGACGAAGACGGCTTGCGGCGCGAATGCGAACAAGGCCGCTTGCTCGGCATGGACGGCAAGACGCTGATCCATCCGGGACAGGTCGCGCCCTGTAACGAAATCTTCTCGCCCACCGGCGAGGACGTCGCCTGGGCCAAGCAGGTGATCGCCGCCTTTGCGGAACCGGAGAACAAGGGCAAAGGCGCGATCACGGTCGAGGGCCGCATGGTCGAGTTGCTGCACGCCGAGATGGCGAAACGGACGGTGGCGATTGCCGACGCCATNGCCGAGCTGGAAAGTGATGCGAGCTGATATGAGCAAGACCAATCCGGGCAATTTTTTCGAAGACTTNTCGCTGGGNCAGGTGATCGANCACGCCACGCCGCGCACGGTGAGCCTGGGCGACGTTGCGGTNTATCAGGCGGTGTTCGGGCCGCGCTTTGCCGTGCAGTCCTCGGGCGAATTCGCGCGCGCCATTGGCTATCCGAACGCCCCCATCGACGACCTGCTGACCTTCCACATCGTCTTCGGCAAGACCGTGCCCGATATCTCGCTGAACGCCATCGCCAATCTGGGCTATGCCGATTGCCGGTTTCTCCAAGCGGTTTATCCGGGCGACACACTCAAAAGCGTCTCCGAAGTCATTGGCCTGCGCGAAAACTCGAATGGCAAATCGGGCGTGGTTTATGTGCGCTCGTGCGGAACGAACCAGGCGGGCGAGACCGTGCTCGACTATGTCCGCTGGGTGATGGTGCGGAAACGCGACGCGGCGGCAAAAACCGGCGATCCGGTCGTCCCCGAACTGCCGCAATCCGTGCCCGTCGAGGCGCTTGGCGCTGCCCTGCCGGAGCTCGATCTGGCGGCTTACGATTTCACCCTCGCCGGCGCGGCCCATCGCTGGGGTGACTATAAGGCGGGTGAAAAAATCGACCATGTGGACGGCGTGACGATCGAGGAGGCCGAACACCAGATGGCGACAAGGCTTTATCAGAACACCGCCAAGGCCCACTTCAACGCGCATGCCATGAAAGAGGGCCAGTTCGGGGCCCGGTTGATTTATGGCGGCCACGTCATTTCGATGGCCCGCGTGCTCTCCTTCAACGGGCTGGCCAACGCCTTTCACGTCGCCGCCATCAATGGCGGGCGGCATGTGGCGCCCGGCTTTGCCGGCGACACCATCTATGCCTGGTCGGAGGTTCTGGCCACGGCGGAACTTCCCGGCCGCGATGACATCGGCGCGCTTCGCCTGCGCACGCTCGCCACCAAGGATCTCCCTTGCGATGCGTTCCCCGATAAGCTCGATGCCAAGGCCTATGCGGACGGCGTTTTGCTCGATCTCGATTACTGGGCGCTGATGCCGCGCTGAGCCCAATTTCACATTGAAATCGGCAAAAACGCGCCATCCGTTGCCCAAATGCGACAGCGCGGATCGGAATCCCGTCCGACCGCTGACATTTTCTTGAATTTGACGCGCCGCATGGCGCTAATGACCCAAGGAAAAACGCCGCTTTCAAGCGGTTCGCATCTATGGCGCCAGAAACAGAGCGCCGCGCCGGGGGACAGAACATGGCTTTCAAAAAACTCACTGCCGCAGCACTTGGCGGATTGATCGCAAGCGTCGCGCTGAGCCCAGCCGCACACGCCACCGGCGACGTCTGGCTTGAGGGGTCTTACGAATTCTTG
>JGI24023J19991_10001308_pt1 | contig 19297 bp, 17 predicted proteins | sample Cruoilmetagenom1_FD_19991 | JGI IMG/M metagenome (IMG submission 19991) | reverse complement strand
CAGGCGTTGTAGCTTATGGCATCATCTACCTGAGGGGAGAGCGCCGTCCTCCTATCCACTAGTATATGGTTGTATGGTAGAGCCTTTTCGGTTTCGCTTCGTATGCGTGACATCATAGTCATTGCCTGAACTGGGTACTTACCTGTAGAAGTCTCTGCTGATAACATTATAGCATCGCTGCCATCAAGGATAGCATTGGCTACATCAGTTATCTCGGCCCTAGTAGGTGATGAGGAATACGTCATCGATTCCAACATCTGAGTAGCCGTAATTACTGGCTTCCCGGCGCAGTTACACTTCCTGATGATCTCCTTCTGGATCAAGGGTAATTGTTCCAGAGGAACTTCTACCCCCAGGTCGCCGCGAGCTACCATGATGCCATCGGCTAAGCCCAAAATTTCGCCGAAATGGTTTACTGCCTCACTCCTTTCTATCTTAGCAATAAGAGGGAGATAAGTTCCCCCCTTGCTTAACATCTCCCGAACCTCAATCACATCCTCTGCCTTGCTCACGAAGGAGAGGGCGATAAAATCAACCCCACTCTCTACTGCGAAGGAAAGGAGATGTTGATCCTGCTGGCTTAAGAAGGGGCCCGGGAAAGTCACCTTGGGGATGACGATCCCCTTGCCTGGTTTGAGTAAACCACCCACTAGGACTAGGCTCAGGACTTCAGTATCGGTAATGGATCTTACACTTAGCTGCATCGCTCCATCATCAAGCAGGACCACCTCACCAACCCTGATCCCCCAAGGCAAATTGGGCAAGCCGATTGAGATTTGACGTTCATCTTGAGGTACCTCCGAGGTGGTAAGGACAATATTTTCCCCCTCAACAAGCTCCACTTCCCTACCCTGCCAAGTCTTCGCCCTGAGCTTAGGGCCGGGCAAGTCTGCCAAGATAGCCACCGGGGAGCCTGATTTTTTAGCCAGATTACGGATGATACGGATGTAGCGGGCATGTTCCTCCAAAGTTCCATGGGAGAGGTTCAGACGCGCCACATTCATGCCGAGGTTGATAAGGCGTTCTATTACCTCCTCTGACCCACTGGCCGGGCCTATAGTGCATACTATTTTGGTTTTCCCTTCGAGTTTCATCTTCGCCAGGCTTGCCTCTTTTGTCCTTAAGAATGGTGATGGTGGCGATTAAGCCAGCTTGGCTCCTTTCCCTTCCTTAACTGACTCACCACTTGGTATCCAGTTGGTGACAAAATCGCTCTCCGTGACTTGGGGGTAGACCTTACAGTTTCTGCCTATCTTTGTACCTGGGGGAATCCTAGCCCTCTTACCCACCAGGCTAATCCCGGTATTTAATATCGACGATTCCTCTTTGTTGGGAGAGAAATCATCACCGAAGCCAAGGTAACAATCTTCCCCGACGACTACTTCCTTATCCAGGATACAGCGGTCAACTACGCTTCCCCTTCCGATTACGCTGTCCAACATTACGATAGAATCGTTTATCACTGCTCCTGAGCCTACCTTTACCCCCGGTGAGAGCACTGAGTGATTTAGACTGCCCTCGATAATGCAGCCATGAGAGATGAGGCTATTTGTTACCCTTGCTGTGTCCGAGAGGAAGGCAGGGGTTCTCTCCTCGCTCTTGGTATAGATAACCCAATCATCCTCCAAAGCCAAAGCAGGTGGGCTTGCCAATAGATCCATGTTTGCCTGCCAATAGGACTGTACGGTACCCACGTCCCTCCAATAGCCGTGGAACGAATAGGCAAAGACCTTGTCCTGGGTAAGCAGACGAGTAACTATCGAACGGCCAAAGTCATGGGCCGAGGTTTTATCCTCGGCGTCCTCAATTAAGCAATCAATCAATTTCTGTCTATTGAATACATAGATGCCCATAGAGATCAAACTGCCTTTGGGCTTCTTGGGCTTTTCGGCAAAATCGATCACCATCCCTCGTGAATCTGTGGTTATGACACCGAAGCGGCGCGCCTCACGTAGAGGAACCTCGGTGGCTCCAATGGTCAGATCGGCCTCCTTTTGCTCATGGAAGGTAATCAGATTGCGGTAGTCCATCTTATAGATGTGATCACCGCCGAGGATAAGCACCAGTTCGAAGTCCTGCTCTTCAACATAGCGCAGGTTCTGGTATACTGCATCAGCAGTTCCCTTATACCAATCTGAATCCCCTCTCCCCAAATAAGGCTGGAGCAATCTTATCCCCCCCCGCCGATCCAAATCCCATGGCCTGCCAATGCCAATATGGTCATTGATGGAGTGAGGGCAGTATTGGGTAAGCACAGCAACATTATGGATTTCTGAATTAGCGCAATTGCTCAAAGTGAAATCTATCATGCGGTACTTCCCGGCGAAGGGGACGGCAGGCTTTGCTCTTTCCTGGGAAAGTATGCTCAACCTTTCGCCCCGGCCTCCAGCTAATATCAGGGCTAAGACCCTCTTCATCCTCTTATTTGCCTCCACAGGCACTGTCACTCAACTGGTTGAAAATCTTTAGATAATCCCTCAAGTGTCTGGTGATAAGGAAATTCTGCCTGATATATTCCTTTCCTGCCTTGCCCATTCTCTCCGCTGTCTTAGGGTGGTGCAGCAGGTGTAGCACCCGATTGGCAAACTCAGCTAAGGTGATTACCAGATACCCATTTCTTCCGTATTGAATCTGGAGTGGGATACCCCCCACCCCTCCGGCCACCACCGGTTTTCCTTTCCATAGGGCCTCAGCTACAGCGAGCCCAAACCCCTCTCGCAACGATTTCTGAACCACCACTGTAGATGCCCGCTGGAAGGCGTTTACCTCAATATTGCCCACACCGTTAAGGTTGGTCAGGAAGTGAATATCAAAATCTTCACCAGCACGGCGGAGAGTTCGCTCAAAGCATGCCCAGCCCTCAGGATCATCATGGGCCATGGAGGCGACCATGATTAGCTGAACCTCGGGCATTTCCTTCTTCACCAGACGATAGCCATCTATTACCCCTAGAGGATCCTTCCACTGGTCAAAGCGGGAAATCTGAGATAAAATGGGGCGCTGGGTATCAATCCTATACCGAGCAAGGATTTCCGAAACCGTACCGGGGAGAAGGTCTATGTTCTTGGGACTCAGTGGGTCTATAGCTGGGGGGACGATAAATATCTCCGGGCCATTTAGATCCTCAGGGACAAAGTCTTCTAAGGTGAAGATGGCAGCGTGGTATATCTCCACATAGCGGTGAAGGAAAGCCCACACTTCAGGTTGAGCTTCAGTGAGGTCGAGGTGGCACCGCCAGATCCACTTGCCACGGCATTGGCCACCATTCCGCTGAGAGAGGAACTGGAGGATACCTGCTGGCTGAGGATCATGGACGATTACAAAATCAAAGTCTTGGTCAAATAGATCAGCATTCATTTGATTATACTGGAGCCAAATATCATACTTCTCTGGAGTCCACTGGATGGTGGCCCCCTGAAGGCTATTATGCATCGCTTTAGTAACGGTGAAGAATTCATCAGTCCCCCGCATCACTTGCCACTCAGCATTGAGCCCCAGGTTTTGCATTAAGGGGACAAGCGTAGCCAATAGCTCAGCCACACCCCCACCAAAAGCGGTACCATTTATATGGAGCACCCGTGCTCCTCTAAATGGCTCAGCTAATCGATATATCTCATCTACCCGCTCATCGCCTACTATGGCCCGATAATCATCTATAGACTTGACCACAGTAGATACCGAACAAACACCCATGCGCCCCTTACTCCCTCATTGACAGCATGAATTGAAATAGCTTCAGGTAGTCTCGCACATAGCGAGTAATCAAGAAGCTTTGGCGGATATGCTGTCTAGCCTTTCGTCCCATTTTATTAGCTATCTGAGGGTTAGCTAGCAGGTAAGTTATTCTCTCCGCAGCTTGATGATTATCATCAACCAAAAATCCTGTCTCGTCATCTATTATCAATAGGGGCATTCCTCCTGCCCTCCCCCCTACTACAGGCCTGCTGCTCCACATAGCATCAGCTACCGTGAGCCCAAATCCATTGCCAACTGATCTTTGCACTACCACCTGCGAGGCTTGCTGAATGGCGTTTATCTCCACATTCCCCACTTCCTCCGGGGTAGATAAGAGGTGAAGGTCATTATCTGAAGCTGCCTGGTGAGCGAGCTGGCGGAAATAATCCCTGGTATCCATGTCGTCGCTGCGCGGTGGAGCTACTAAAATGAGCTGCACTTGAGGAATCCTCTCCTTAACCAGGTGGTATATCTCGATAACCCCTAGGGGATCAGCGGCTTTATCCAGAGGATATACCTGGCTTATGATCGGTCTTCCCAGATCAATTCCACGCTGGAACAAGACCCCCTCGATTGACTTCCGGGAAAGCTCAGCATTGCGAGGATTTAGGGGATCTATAGCGGGGGTTATCACTCCGGTATATATTGACTTGAGTTCACCTCTGACTTGGCTTTCCTTATCAAATATAGCCGCATCATAATACCTGATGTGGGGATATAGGAGCGACCATATATCAGGGGGGGCAATGCTTAATTCTCTATGACAACTCCAAATCCACTTTCCTAGGTGACGTTTCCCTCTATTGTAGTTGGTCATCGCCGAAAGGATGGCCAAGCCGGCATGATCATGAACTATTACGATGTCGTATTTCTGGCGGAAGAATCGAGCATACATGTCATTGTATTTGAGCCAAGTATCTCCTATGGCTTTGTGCCACTGCACTGGATAGCCCTCTAAGGCTCGGTACATTAGTCTATTCACCTGGTTAAATTCCTCAACAGGGCGAATAACTTGCCAGGAACATTGAAGCCCCAGATAATTCATCAATGCCGAAGCTACCCCAATGGCATCTGTGACTCTAGGACTAAACGCTGTAGAACTCAACTGAAGTAGGCGAAGGCCGTTAAGTGGTTTAGCCAATTTTTCAAGCTGTTGAGTCTCCTTATCTCCAACTATATTCCTATAATCCTCAACTGAGGCTGGCTGAATAGGAATTTGGGCTAGTGCTGCAGTTTCCGCACCCTTGGTTAAACCAAACTGCTCTCCTCCCATCTCCCTCATGTTGAGCAGATTTTGCTTAATCACCTGCGGAGTTACTTTTAGAGGAAACTCAGCCAGGTCACCGATAAAAGATTCAGCAGATTCGTGAATCTCTCTCTTTTTCATCTCCCCCCGTCTATCCCTCATGTAAGTTTAACATGCGGGGCAATTCAGCACAAATCTGGCCGTAATCAGCGGCGGTCGGCGAGCTGACCTTCACGGTGTTGAGAGTGGCAACCATCATATACAGCAAGTAATCGAAGGGCTAGTCGATAAAGGGTGGTTAAGAGGTGACAAGAACAAGGGGGGTAATATGGAGATGGGGTACCACTCCTAGCCTTTCTTTAGGGCATAAATAACAATACTCTTGGGGAAGAACAGATTGAGAAAATTTTCCAGTAGGCGGAAGAATTTATGCTTGGTAGTTATATCCCAGGCTAAAAATCGATAATAAAGCGAGGGTATAAAAGCCTTCTCATTATTAAGCCCAAAGAGACAGCGAAAGAACCAATAGATGGAGTGGAAAGCATGTTTATGGCGAATAGCATAGACGCTCAGGTTGTTTTTCTGGAGCAAATCAACAATCCCCTTAGCCTTATACTTCCTGATATGACCCCCAGGATGGCTGTAATCCTTGGATATTCTCCAAAAAATTGCCTCGGTTAGATAAGTGGGTACACTGATCGCCATAATCCCTCCTGGCTTCAACACTCTTACCAATTCTCTAACCCCCTGCTGGTCATCGAGAACATGCTCCAATACCTCTGAGCAGATAACTCTATCAAAAGAGGCATCCTCAAAGGGGAGAGTCATTACATTTCCCCTCATTACATGCCATTCCCCATCGGACTCCCCTTGCTGATCCATGAGATCAAGCACATATCTTGTCTTTCGCAAACAATCCTCGTCCATATCCAAAGAAAAAACTGAGTAGTCACCCAATTTACACGCTTCCCAAGAATGTCTGCCATTCCCACATCCGGCATCTAAGATTCGCTCGCCATCTCTCATCTGGAGAAGGTCGAAATCCACAGTGAGCACTTATAAAACCTCCTGATAAACTTCCACGGTTTTCTTAGCTGCTTCCTGCCAGGTAAAAAGCCGTTCAATGCGTTTCCTGCCTGCCTCGCCCATTTTCCTGCGCAATGGTTCATCAGCTAAGAGTTGATTGATCGCTGCTGCTAAGCTGAGGGGGTCTGCCGGAGGCACTAGTATACCCGCTTCGCTATCTTCGCCAACTACCTCGGGGAGTGCCCCTCCCCTGGTGGTGATAACTGGCAGCCCACAAGCCATCGCCTCGGCAGGAGGAAAACCAAATCCTTCATATAGGGAGGGAGTAACTGCAATCTCGGCTGCTGAATAGCACCTAGCTAGCTCGGCTACACTCAGCCTGCCGGTAAAAGTAACCCTGTCCTCAAGACCATGTTCCTTCACCAACTGGGGGGCATATTGAGTATCTGGGGGCTTTCTATCTACAATGGTCAATTTCACTTTTACCGCGTCTTTTAGTATTTGCATTGCCTTTAGCAGATAGAGGATGCCTTTCTTCCGATCCTCAGTACTACCCACCATGATGAGACTATTTGGTTCCTTCAACACACCATCCTGGTTCCTGAAGGACTCGGTATCAACGCCATTATATACCACTCTCAACTTGCTCTGCGGAATGTTAAAGGCACGCTGAGTCTCCTGAGCTGAAGCCTGAGAGACGTTTATCACTCTATCCAGCCGCTGGGCTACTATGCGCTGCATTGTACAAAAGGAGTAGAATATCCTGCGTTGTAAGTTTTCCTTGAGGTTTCTGGCCTGTGCCAGGTGAGCTTCCCTATCAATGGGAATAGGATGATGGATGGTGGCCACCACAGGAGTCTCGCGGCGCTTCATTAGCAGTAGCCCATAGCCTAAGCACTGATTATCATGGACGATGTCAAATTTATAGTTGAGCTTTAGTAGCTTCTGATAAGCCCGGATGCTAAATGTAAAGGGTTCGGGGAAAACCCCAAACTGCGTAGTTGCCCATTCATAAAAGTTGAGCGGAGTAAAGAGCGAAGAAAGCTTTAGAGAAGGAGACTTGTTAACCTTTTCATAAGGGGAATCATATAATCTTAAACTTTCTAGTCGGTGCATCCTTATCCCCGGAGCGACATTGGGGTAAGGGGGACCTGCCATAACCTCAACCTCATGCCCCAATCTTTGTAGCTCCTGGGATAAATAATAAAGATAAACCCCCTGACCACCACTATATATATCCCCTCGATAGCAAAGCAAGCAGATTCTCAACTTTAGTCCTTAACCACTTTGTTTTTCGCTCCCGAAGTGTGACCGCCACCCTGTTTCAAAGTAAAGCTTAGCAGTCCGGCAATGCTTTTAGCATCGCAGATCTCGCCTGAGCTGATGAGGCCGGGAATACGATCAAGGGATATTCGAACCAACTCAATACTTTCGGTATCTTCGGCATAAAGAGGGTGGGGGGAAAGGGCGCTGGCGAGATAAAGGTGTAAGTACTCTGTAGAGTAACCAGGAGCGGAATAAAAGCCGGCTAGCCTTTCGACTTTACCCGGGAAATAGCCAGTCTCCTCTTGCAGTTCCCGACGCACTGCCTCTTCGGGACACTCACCAGGATCAATACTCCCGGCAGGAATCTCTAAAAGATCCTTGCATATAGCTTGGCGAAACTGACGCACTAATAGGATATTATTCTGGTCATCAACGGCTACAATAGCCACGCAATCGCTATGTTCCACAACCTCTCGGGTAGTTCTCCGGCCGGTGGGCTTTTCCACTGTATCTACGCGCAACCTTACAGCACGCCCATGATAAATTTGCTCACTGGCGAGTGTCAGCTCCTTCTTGCTCATCAAAACCCCCCGTCCTTTAGGGTCGCTTTATACCGGGCTAAAGAGAGCCCTCAGCAGTTAACCTCCCATATGCTATGCCTAAGCTAAAAGCGATCAGCTCGGGTGTTGGTTCCTCTCCCAGTAGCGTTTCTAATAAATCACCTTCTTCTCCAAATTCTGGCTCAAAGAGTAGTCGGCTGGTCAAGACCCACTTTAGCGTAGCCAATAGCTTTGTCACTATATGTAAATCTCCCCGAGCGGGCAAACAGCGTGGCATTTCTTGAAGCAATTTCTCTAACTTCACCTTTTCCGCAGCGGTTAAGGGGCGAAATCTCCGGCGCATCTCCTCATCCATCTCTTCCATACTTTGCACCAGTTCACGCGCAAGAGCAAATCCCTCCTTTTTCCTCTTCCTGCTCTTTGCTGCTTTAGAGGGTTTGGATTTCCCCCTTCCCTCAAGTTCGGTTAGAAATTCATCGAAAGGTGTTCCTTCCATTCTCCACCTCCTTATCTCCAGCTCTAGTCAAATTTTCCCTCTGATAAATCAAAGCCACTTCATCGCAATTGGGAAACTTGGGGCAGCGGTAGCATTCCGCCCAGACTTTACGGGGGAGCTCCAGCTTATCCACCCGCCGGAAACCAAATCTTTCAAAAAAGATGGGTTTATAGGTGAGACAAAAAACGGTAGGGATATCCAACTCCATTGCTTCTCTCAGGCAGGCTTGTACCAGATGAGCTCCTACCCTCTGATTTTGAATCTCCTCACTCACCGATACTGTCCTAAGCTCGGCTAAGTCTGACCAATATATATGAAGGGCAGCACAGGCAACTACTTTCTCTCCATCCCTAGCCACAAAAAAATCCCTCAGATTCTCATAAATATCGCTAAGCGCCCGGGGCAACATCTCACCTTTCTCAGCGAAATGATTAGCCAGCTTGTGTATCTGGGGAACATCAGCGAGTTTGGCCTTCTCTACTTTCACCTGCTCCTTGTAATCTACGCTCTAGCCTGCGGTAAAAGGAACCCTGGGGATGAATACGAAGAAAGTGGGCCAGGTGAGGGCTGCGCTCTATTTTGACCTTATCACCATCATGCAAAGCGAAATTCAATTGACCATCAAGGCTAAGCATGGCCTGATGTTCAGTGTGAACCTCAAGCTCTATAGTAACTGTAGGTGGTAGCACCAAGGCATAAGGCATAGCCAAATGAGCAGCAATTGGCTTGAGCACGATCTCTCGAGCTTGGGGATGGAGGATAGGACCTTGCACTGCCAAAGAGTAGCCAGTGCTGCCGGTGGCTGTGGCGATGATCACGCCATCAGCTTTGTAGGTGGTCAATAGATCACCATCGATGGTGGTCTTTATGTAGATCACCCTGGGTGTTTCCCCCCGTCCTACCATCACATCATTCAACGCATGAAGCGGGGGAGGGTGAGATTCTTCGCCCGCGGCAAGCAGCTTTACTTGGAGCATAGTGCGTTTATCGATCCAGCCTCTGTCACTAAGCAGGGCAGAGAGTTTATCTTCCACTTCCTCAGCACACAGTTCGGTCATAAACCCCAACTTACCCAAGTTTATTCCCATAATAGGTATCTCCCAGGGAATTAATGCTCGGGCTACCCGCAAAATAGTGCCATCGCCGCCTATGCTCAAAATCATACCACTGCCTGGAGCTTGCGCCCTCACCTCCGCCTCATCCCAGGCAGAACAAAGCCAACTTGAGGTATTTGAACTAGGAAAACTCCGCCCCAGCTGCTCAGCTAGTGTTGTAGCCGCAGCGATCATCGGGTGATAAACAATACCTACCCTCTTCAGCAAGGTAGCAACTTCCCTTTGTCAATAGATCTTGTATAGATACGCCAAAAAAGAAAAACTTTTTAACGTGCATCTAAGTCTATCACCACTACTTGATACCGTCAAGGAAGGCAAGCGGCATAATGGTGGCAGACTACATAATGCTCTGTCTCAACAGCAACCATTTTTGGCTTCCTCCCCTTGCAAACCTCCGTAGCATACTTGCACCGGGGATGAAATCTACATCCTGCTGGCGGATGCATCAAGTCAGGTACCGAACCTGGGATATAATCCATCTCCGCTTTTCGTTGAGTAATGCTAGGTACTGCAGCCAAAAGCCCTCTAGTATATGGGTGAATGGGGTGAGCAAACAAGCTCCGGACATCAGCTATCTCGCAAACGCTGCCAGCATACATCACCCCCACCCTATCACTTACCTCGGCCACCACGGCTAAGTCATGGGTGATGAGCAGAAGAGAGGTATTAGAACCTCTTATCAGCTCGGCCATCAATTCTAATATTTCAGCCTGGATGGATACATCCAGAGAGGTGGTGGGCTCGTCGGCGATTAGGAGAGAAGGTTGGCTAGCCAGTGCCATGGCTATTACCACCCGCTGACATTGACCTCCGGAAAGCTGGTGAGGATACTTTTTGGCTATCTCCTCAGCGGGTGCCAACTCCACCGAGTTCAGTAATCTCAGCACCTCTTCCTTCGCCTTTTTACCATCTATCCCCCGATGAGTATTTAAAACCTCTCCTATTTGGGCCTCAATGCGGTATAGTGGATCAAGTGAGCTCGATGGGTCTTGGCTAATAAGTGCTATCCTCACCCCCCTTAGCTTCAACATTTGCCTATTGGAAAGCTTAAGTAAATCCACCGGACCTGGGCCTGTCATCCTTAGGCGACGCCGAAGAGTATCGTCGTGGAAAAGTACTTCACCTCTTGATACTGAGGCCTGGGGGGGGAGTAGGCCTAAGATGGTCATCGCTGTTACGCTTTTCCCACAGCCAGTCTCGCCAACCAGGGCAAATGTTTCGCCATATCTTATCTCAAATGATACGCCGTCTAAGGCAAAAACTTCCCCATCCTCGGTATGGAAATGCATCGCCACATCTTTTACCACTAATAAGTTCTGACTCATACTTTCATCCTCGGGTCTATGGCATCCCTCAGCCCATCACCCATGGTGGTAAACCCCAAAACTGACATGAATATAGCGATTCCGGGAAACATGACCATATACATATAGCATGGCTGAGTCACATAGGGGTTGGCATCCCGGAGCAATCTTCCCCAAGAAGGCGTGGTCATCTCCGCCCCAAACCCCAAATATGATAGGGCTGCCTCAGTCAGAATCACCGAACCTATTCCTATAGTCACTAGAACAATGACCGGCCCAAGCGTGTTGGGTAGAAGATGTTTAAATATTATCCTTCGGCTGCTTCCACCCAAAGCTTTAGCTGCCTCAACAAAACCGGTTTCCTTTAAACTAAGTACCTGCGATCTTACTACTCTGAAAGTTGACGACCACATCAACATGGCGAGCACCAAAAAAATTATCATCAGGTGCATATCTACCCCGATTGCCTCAGCTAAGTTGGCGAAGGTTTCTCTCACCGCCTCGTTCACTTGAAGTGCGCCAACCAACACAATACAAAAGACCAAAAACGGGAAGCTCATGACCACGTCATTGAGGTAGTTGAGCGCTCTATCTGTTCCTTTGCCAAAATAGCCGGCAGTTGCCCCCAGTGTCATGCCGACAAGTGAGGTAATTACCATCACCGAGACACCTAACCCTAAGGAAATTCTCGACCCATAAACGATCAGGGAAAAGAGGTCTTCTCCACTGGTCACTGTACCCAAGGGATGCTCCCGGCAAGGGGGCAACTGAGAGAACTCCTGCCATTCAGCCTGGTATTCAAGAGGATAAATGGCAATATCATCAGCAAAGATTGCCATCACCGCTAAAGTCAACACCACGAACAGTCCAAAAGTAGCCAGTTTGTTGTGGTAAAAGCGCATCAGGAATCTCTGTATTGGATTTGGGCGATCAGCATAATTTGATCCCGCCCATCCTTGGTAAAGGCTACTCAAGAGAAGATACCACACCCCAAGATAGGCACTCAGAGCTAAAAGCCTAAAGCCCCACTGGGGTACAGTTTCGCGGTTCAGCAAGAAGATTTTGATCGAGATGAGGCATAAAGCGCAAACCAGAAATGCGGCAACCTTCTTTCGCTGTTGGGTTATTTTCGGCTCCTTTTTTTGCTGGTAGTCGGAAAATCCTGCCATCACCTTAGCCAAGCTTAACTCTGGGGTCTATCAGTGAATAACTTAGGTCGACTATCAAATTCATTATCACCACTGCCGCGGCATAAACCAGGGTTAAAGCGGTGATTATGGGGTAATCTCTGGCAGTAATGGCATCGACATAAAGTCTTCCCAGACCGTTTATGGCAAAAACCGTTTCGGTTAACACTACTCCGCCTATTAGGATAAGCACCTGCATTCCCACGATTGTCACCACTGGTATTAACGCATTCCTCAGGGCATGCTTTAATATTACTACATGCTCCGGCATCCCCTTTGCCCTCAACATGGTGATATAATCCTGCCTGATGATTTCCAACATGCTTGACCTAGTCAGCCGAGTGGTGGTGGCCATCATGCCTGTCCCTAGTGTTATTATCGCCAGTGAATACGGCTTTAGGCTGGTAAAGAATCCGGGGAAAGACCATAGCTCAGAGTGCGGTACTTGTGGAATCGGGGAGATCCACCTTAGCCCTACTGCTACTATGGCGATCAACATCAGCCCAAGCCAAAAATTTGGCAAGGAAACACCTATCTGGGAGATGAGGACAGCAGCATTATCAGGAGGCTTGTTTTGCTTATATGCCGCTATTACTCCCAAAGGGATAGAGAGGATAACGGAGAATATTATCCCCCATAAACCAAGGTAGGCTGTCCGAGGAAGTCGATCCAGGATGATGCCTAGCACCGCCTTATCCTCATATCTAAAAGAGATGCCCCAATCTCCCATGACAAAACATTTCAGATATGAGAAATACTGCACATATCTTGGCTCATCTAGACCCCAGGCATGGGTCAAAAGCTCAACAGCTTGAGGATCGCTGTGGAGTCCCATCGATACCCTCACTGGATCCCCAGGCATCATAAAGCACAACAAGAACACTATGGTGTATACCCCCAGAAAAACCAAAACTGCTATAGCTAACTTTTTGAGGATGTAACTACGCATTATCTAAACACCCTTTCGGCTGGGTGCAAAAAGCAGCATCAACCTCGATGTCCTGCCTCGAGATAAACCCCCAGAAGTTTTTCAATATGGCTCCCCATATCACCCCAATCATAGTCGTGGAGATAGGGTTGAACGCAAGCAGTGCCTCTAGAGTGGAAGAACCATATATTGGGATGATCTTCCTGGATGATCCTCTCAATGTTATAGCAGAGTTCCTTTCTCACCTGGGGGTTAAGCTCACTTCTAAGCCCCCCGATCAGGGCATCTGCCTCTGGGTTGGAGTATCTGGAATAATTGGGATCAGGAATACTCTTTGTTTCCCACAGGATATAGAAATTTTCTGGGTCGGGGAAATCCATGATCCAGCCCAGCGATAGCATGACAAAATTGCCATCCTCACCCATCATAGTGATGGTGGCAAACTCATACTCCTGGTACCTGATCTCTATGCCCACTTCCTTCAAGTTAGCTTTGAAGCTCTTTGCCCCCTCACGCCAAGTTGGACCAATATATGCCGAGAGTTCGAATTTGAGTGGTTTCCCCTGATATTCCCTGATGCCATCGCCGTCGGTATCGATGGCCCCAGCCTTATCTAAAAGTGCTCTTGCCTTCAGGGGATTGTAGCTATAAGCATACAAGTCGTAAAGTTGCTGAGAGAAGCCAAAGCATCCCGGGGGAAGAGGGCCATGAGCGGGCAAGTATCTGCCTTTGAATATTGTTTGCAGCACCCCTTCCCTGTCCATAGCACAGGCGACTGCCTGGCGGATGAGCTTGTTCTCAAAAGGCCACTTTTTGCAGTTCAGGACGTAGTAGTAAGTAGCCAACTCCGTTCTGGTTATCAAGTGCTCCTTATAGGCTGAAGTGGTGGTGAACTCTTCCCAATATTCTGCCGGCACACCGACAACATTAATCTGCCCTGCCTTAAACGCCTGAACTACGGTGGCTGTCTCCTCACAGACCTTCAGCCAAATCCCATCCAGATATGGCCTCCCTGCCCAATAATCCTCATTCGCCTCAAGCTCCCAATAATCTCCTGATTCGTATGCCCTGAACTTGAAAGGGCCAGTGCCTATTGGCTTTTCTACCCACTCCTTAACCCACCTGCCGTCTTCAAAGTGCTCATTAGCAGAAGTGTAATCTTGGGGCATAATATGGAAGCAGGAGTAAGTCATCAGGCTAAGGAATGGCATAAAGGGAAACCTCAGATGTATCCTGACAGTGTGATCATCGACCTTGTCTATAGCTTCCATATAGTCTGTGACAAAGGAGATGCGTTTAGAGGCATGTGATGGATCCATCAATCTGTGGAAAGAATAGATGACATCGTCGGCGGTAAATAGCTCCCCGTTGTGGAATCTCACCCCCTCACGCAAATAGAAGGTATAGACGAGACCATCATCAGAGATTTCCCACGCTTTCGCCAGACAGGGCATCACCTCGGTTGCTGCCGGCACCATCTGGGCCAGCGGCTCAAATATCTTGCCTACAATTTGATGGGAGGCGACATCAACAACCATAATAGGATCTAAGGTACGGATATCAGCCCCCATTAATCTTAGAATGCCGCCTTGTTTTCGGGCGAAATCAACACTGGCATCATCCCTACCTAAGTACTTATCATAGATATACGGAACGCTGTCACCATCGAAATCCACCTGTTCGAAGTATGCTTTCCACCTGGGAGACATTTGCCGGGGTAGTTCTATTACCCGCTTTTGCGCCAAGGCAGCAGGTATCATCCCCATTAGAAGAATGGCCGCCAGCAATACCAGAGTCGATTTTTTGCCGTACCTCATATTGAGCATCACCTGGCATTATTATATCATAAGGGTGGGAGATCTCTAATGATGCAACATGAGCCCAAGATGAGGAAGCTGATCGATGGGGCGGCAAAATTCGGCCTCGGCCTTACCCCAGGACAAGTGGAACAACTTCAAGTTTATTATGAGGAACTAGTAAGCTGGAACCAGAGGATAAATCTCACTGCTATTACCGATTATGAACAGGTGCAGATAAAGCATTTCCTCGATTCCCTCAGCGTAGCTCTAGTCGTGGAAATGGCCGGGGGGAGGTCAAAGTTTCGCCTTCTAGATGTAGGCAGCGGTGCGGGATTGCCCGGAATCCCATTAAAAATTGTCTTTCCCGAAGTAAAGCTAATGCTGCTAGATTCTACAGCTAAGAAGACAGCCTTCCTGGGTTACCTCATTGATCGGCTGGAGCTAGATGAGGTTGAAGTATTAACCGGACGTGCTGAGCATATTGCCCACCGAGGAGATTATCGACAGCGTTTTAACCTGGTAGTTTCTCGGGCAGTAGGGAGGCTGGCTACTATTGCTGAATTAACTCTGCCCTTTTGCCAAATAGGCGGCATCTTTGTTGCCTTAAAAAAGGGACATATTGATGGGGAAATAATAGAAGCCTTAAGGCCAATAAATATCCTTGGGGGCAAGCTGAGGGAGGTGAAGAAGGTAGAATTAGAGGAACTGGAAGGGCGGCGTTTAGTCATTGTGGATAAGGTCTCCTCTACTCCTCAGCTCTATCCCCGTCGTCCCGGCGTGCCACAGCGGCGTCCACTTTAAACTAACCCAACAAGCCTGGTGACTATTTTCTGCCCGCCGAAATCGAAGGTTTTGGTCGAAGCGGCGAAATTTTTCAAAGTTATCGGCCCCCATGAAAAGAGCGGGCGAATTCCTCACGGGGATCTACCTTAGGTATTTTCTAATCAACGGGGCCAAGTCTTCCTTTAGTCGGGGCGGGATGTGTCTTGATGGGGTAATAATGGCATCCCTTAAAGCAGTAGCACAGCCGCATTCTCGCTTTTCAGGGATACGAGAAGTAGCAATCTTTATGATCCTTTTGGCGGCGTCTGTGTTGCGCCGTAGATTAGCCACTACCATCTTGGTAGTTACCATGTCGTAGCTCTCATGCCAACAATCATAATCGGTGACGCCAGCAAGAGCAGCGTAACAGATCTCAGCCTCTCGGGCTAGCCTGGCCTCGGGAAGAGCAGTCATCCCAATGAGACTAGCCCCCCAAGAGCGATAGAGGTTCGACTCTGCCTTGGTAGAGAATAGTGGCCCTTCTATCACTACACAGGTGCCCCCCCGGTGCACCGTGTTGCCAGCTTCCTCAGATGCGTGGTAAAGGATTTGGCTCAAAACAGGGCAGAACGGTTCAGCAAAACCGACATGAGCTACCAGCCCTCCCTCAAAGAAGGTATTCACCCTGCTTCTGGTGCGGTCGACAAGCTGATCGGGGATAACCAGATCTAGCGGCCGGATTTCTTCCCTTAAGCTGCCTACCGCATTGACTGAAATTATCCACTCTACACCAAGACACTTCAAGGCGTAAATGTTGGCTCGGACTGGAAGCTCAGTGGGACTGAGCCGATGCTTCCTGTCGTGCCGGGCTAAGAAGGCAATCTTCCTACCTTCAAGTGTACCCACAATGATAGCATCGCTTGGCTTGCCGAAGGGAGTTTCCAACCAGATTTCCTCTATATCTGCCAAGCCCTCCAACTCGTAAAGCCCACTCCCGCCGATGATGGCTATTTTTGCTTCAGACATCGGTCCTTATCGTAATCCCTTATTGAGGGAGCCCATAGACGCATACCGCGCACATGAACATGCCCGGGCCACCACCCTGGTTATGAACCATCCCCATCCTGGGATTCTTCAACTGACGGGAGCTATCCTCTGCCTTTCCCTGAAACTGCTTATATATCTCATAACTTTCCCTACAGCCACTAGCACCGATGGGGTGGCCGAATGATTTCAATCCTCCGCTTAGATTGATAGGAATCTCCCCCTCCTGGGTCCAGGCACCAGACTCAATATCCTCTCTAGCATGTCCCCGCTCACAAATTCCCAGAGATTCGCAAGCGATAAGCTCAGAAATAGAGAAGCAGTCGTGGTTTTCGACAAGATCGAGCTCCTTACGGGGGTTGTTGATCCCTGCTTGGGCATAGGCTTCTCTACTAGCGTAATACGTTTCATCCCAAAAGGTGTAATCGTAATCCGTTCTGATAGAGCCTTGCCCTGGACCTATAGACAGACCTAGCCCTTTAATAAGCATATAGTCATCCCTATAGTGCTTGGCATCCTCAGCACGACATAAGATGGCGGCAGCCGCCCCGTCAGTCACCCCACAGCAATCGAACAAGCCTAACGGCCAGGAGATTATAGGAGCGTTCATCACCTGTTCAACGGTTACCTCTCTACGCAGATGAGCCTTGGGGTTTCGGGCACCATTATGGTGACTCTTCACCGAGACCATGGCCAACATTCTCTTTCCGTCCTGAGGGGCTATTCCGTACTTGCGAAAGTATCTGGTGGCAGCTAAGGCATAATATCCTGGAGCTGTTATCCCCCCCATATATACAGGATTACAGTACAAGCCTAATTCACCAAGCCCACCAAATCCGGCATCCTTCAACTTTTCAACCCCGACAACTAGAACTAGGTCATACGCCTTAGCAGCTAATGAGAAAGCAGCGTTTCTGAGTGCATCCTCCCCTGTGCCACAGGCATTCTCTACATGAGTGACGGGTTTATACTGGAGCTTCAAAGGTGCAGCTAGGCCAGCTCCAGTCATTGGAGAGGAAGTTATAATCCCCGATATCCCCAAATTGCCGATCGTCCCATACCAGGCCGCATCGATATCTTTGGGCTCTACACCGGCATCTTCATAGGCCTCGTAAGCAGCCTCAATAACCAAGTCCGCGTGGCCTGCATCCCACCTCTCACCGAATTTGCTGCAACCCATACCCACAATAGCAACCTTATCTTTCATACTCTCTGCCATTTTCCCCTTTCCTCCTTTTTAAGCTCTTATTGGCCGGCATTTCCAGAAATAGTTGTGGATATTTTGCCCTTCGTGGAAGTTTCTGAAGGTCAACTCTACCCTCATATCAGGTGTAATCTTCTCTGGATCACGGTCTGTCAGTATAGTGGCAAATCTGCCCCCTCCTTCCAGGTCAACTATAGCATAGACACTCGGTGGATCTACAGTCACACCTAAGTTATCCAGACTATAGGTAAAGAGGGTACCCTTTTTATCTGAAAGTTTCACCTCCTCAAAGTCATCCTTTGCCTGGCAGTAACTGCATACCCTCTGTGGGGGGAATATAATATTACCGCAATGCTTGCACTTATACCCCCGACAACTAAGAATCCAGTCCCGATCTCTCCATGACACAGTCAGGGCGGCATACTTAGGGGGCTGGCGTACTGGCAGCCATTCCATGAGGTTACGGAAATGTAAGTACTTCCCGTAGTTGGGAGCCATCATCTTCGAGGCCAAGTGCCTCTTTATCCCCCGCCGATCTCTGACTTTTTCTATCTGGTCAGTCACCCTCAGGATGAAAGTGTCAGCACCATCGCCGTAATTAGCAAAAAGAATCCTATCTCCTGGCTTTGCCTCTTCCAGGGCAGCTACTAGCATCATTAAAGCCGAGGCTGTCCCGGTGTGACCTATCGCAGAAAGCAGTGGGTCCTGCACTTGAGTTTTCAGGTCAAAACCCAGCCTTCTGGCGATCTCAGCGTGCCTTCTGGAATCATAGGCATAGAAAACCGCCTTGGCAAAATCCTTGGGGGTTACATTGTACTTCTTGAATAGCCCAGAGATTGCTTCCACAAGATGTGCCAGATAGCCCTCTTCGATGATAAATCGGTCCTCCCACGCTTGAATATATCTATCCTCTTCCCTTCTCCACGTATCTATAAAGTCGCTGAAGATAGTGTGGCTTCCTTCTATCTCTACAGCAATATCGGCATCTCCAAGCAGAAGGGCAGCAGCACCATCACCGAAAAGCTGCTCGAAGGTTGAATCCGGCGCAGGCACGCGGCAATCAGCCGCAGCAACCAGAAAGTTTTTCGCCGACCCAGCATTGATGGCATCGAGAGCTGCCTTCATAGCAATGCTTCCCCCCCTTAGGGAGTTTGCAATATCCATTGTCACTATATCTCGATGCAGATCAACAACTTTAGCCATTATACTGGCACTCTGCTTCTCTCGGTAAGCAGGCGTTGTGGTAGCGAAATATAGACCATCGACAAGCTCTCGATCCATGCCATTTAGGCAATCGATAATAGCTTCTACCGCCATAGTCAAACTATCTTCATCCCAATTAGCTACCGCTTTCTCGCCAGGTGCTGCAAAGCCTCCCCAAACTTGGGTGAGAGTCTGGGTGCTCAGCCTATATATTGGAATGTAGGCTCCGTATGATGTTATCCCTACTGGCATCTGACCTCCTCATAACATAATTTGTGTAACAGTTTAGTTTTTCTAAAACCTTAGTTCATGTTATATCACCCCCCCGGCACTGTCAAGCATTTTTTCTGATTTTGTCGATGTTATACGATTTTGTCACCATCTAACTGTTAAGCGAAAATGTCACCATGAAGGAGATGGTG
>JGI24023J19991_10001307_pt1 | contig 19312 bp, 18 predicted proteins | sample Cruoilmetagenom1_FD_19991 | JGI IMG/M metagenome (IMG submission 19991) | reverse complement strand
ACCGCCACATCCTCGGCCTTGGCGATGCTGGCGAAATGGGCGCGCAGCACATCCTGATCGACCCGGCGCAGATCGAAGCGCTGACAGCGCGAGAGCACCGTTACCGGGACCTTGCGGATCGGTGGTAGCGAAGACGAAGACGACGTGCTCCGGCGGCTCCTCCAAGGTTTTCAACAGGCCGTTGAAGGCCTGCTTGGAGAGCATGTGCACCTCGTCGATGATGTAGACCTTGTAGCGCGCCTGGACCGGCCGGTAGCGCACGCCTTCGATCAACTCGCGGATGTCGTCGATGCCGGTGCGGCTGGCCGCGTCCATCTCGATCACGTCCACGTGCCGGTCGCGGGCAATGGCGACACAGTTGGCGCAAACCCCACAGGGTTCGGGGGTCGGGCCGCCGGTCCCATCCTCGCCAACGCAATTCAGCGCCCGGGCGATGATCCGCGCGGTGGTGGTCTTGCCCACCCCGCGCACGCCGGTGAGGATGAAGGCCTGCGCCACGCGGCCGCTTTCGATGGCATTGGTCAGGGTGCGGACCAGCGCTTCCTGGCCGATCAGCTCGGCAAAGCTGGCCGGCCGGTACTTGCGCGCCAGCACCCGGTAGGCGGTTTTGGGATCGCCAGTCTTGGGGTTGGGGGGCTGGTCCGTCATCGTGTGGGCGGTCGGCTCCGGGCGGGGCGCGGCACGGGATGCCGCTGTTAAGTGGGAGGCTGGTCCAGCGACCCGGACCAATCTCGTTACGGCTGCTTCCTTCCGGATCTGACCGGGTTGGCGAGCAATCCGTCCGCGGCCAACCTCCCGAAAAGACTATATCAGCTTTCCCCCATCCTGGGGCAAGGGGTACGGGCCCGGGGGCAGGGTCTCAAATTCAAATTGTGAGAGCGAAGCGGGCCGGAATGCCGGCCTAGCAGATGACAGCGGTCGTCGTTTCGGTGTGGTGATTGAGTCTGGGTACAGCCAGCAGCGGTCATGCCCCTTTCTCCCGGCGGCGGGTGATACGGCCCTGTGCTTCGGAATACACCTGTGCCAATCGAGTTTGCAACCTGACTCCGTGGAGGGCATAACCATGGCAGCCTCTCCCCATCAACAATGAGTTGATGTGAGCAGATCATGATGGGCAAGTGATTCCCAGCCATTCAGACGCCATGCAGGGGTTCACTTCGATAAGAGACACGCCGTAAATGAAGAAGTGCGTATGCCACCATCAGGTTTGACGCAAGACCTTCTAGAGAAGCTTGAGCAACGCCTCGGAAGGCTATATGCGAGACAGCGGCTCGGAATCGAGAAGGACTACGAGGCGCACATATTCGGCCATGGCATCAACTTCTTTCATATCGAGAACTGGTATTCGATCCATTCCGTGATTCGAAACACACTCAAGCTGACAGGCCTCTACTGGCGTGGACGCAGGAACGCCGAAAATATCCAAGTTCGGCACCACCATGTGAAACTGCCTGAACTTCCAGCGTCGTTCGATGGCTTCACCATCCTCCATCTCAGCGATATGCACGTGGACATCAGCCACGGCGCCATGCGGCGCTTAATCGAGCATCTTCCTAGTGTACGCTACGACATCTGCGTCCTTACGGGTGACTTCAGAGGAAACACATTCGGGTCGTTCGACCCTACTCTTGAAGGCCTGGCGCGGGTGCGGGCGCACTTCAAGGGCCCGGTTTACGGTATCCTGGGAAACCACGACACGGTTTGCATGGTTCCCGGCATGGAAGAGATGGGCATCCGAATGTTGCTCAACGAATCCGAGACGATCGTTCGCGGGAACCAGCGCATCCATTTGGCCGGGATTGACGACGCCCACTACTATCGCGTCGATAATATGGAAAAGGTCGCATCTCAATTCCCTCATAACGAGTTTTCCATTCTGCTGTCCCATACGCCGGAGATATACCGGCAAGCTGCTCATGCCGACTTCAATCTGCTGCTAAGCGGCCATACACATGGAGGCCAGATCTGTCTTCCTGGTTCTATCCCGATTGTTTTGGATTCTGTCTTGCCGAGGCACATGGGTTCTGGACCGTGGAAGTATCATGACATGGTTGGGTACACTTCGGCCGGCGCCGGAACAGTCATCGTTCCTGTGCGACTCAACTGTCTTCCAGAAATGACCCTGCATCATTTGCGGTGCTCCTGATCGCATGGCGGTCATTAGTATGGGCGATTGCGAACATGGAGCTTGTACAACAGACGCGAAAGGACGACCTCGCCGATAAAAAAGAGCAAGGCGCCGACAGCAATATCGGCGATCGTCAGCGTCAGCATCGAACGGCAGAGGAGGAGCGGAAACAGCGACTCGGGAACCTGATCGAGACCCGTTGCCCGACTACTTGGTGGGAGACGCAAGCGACGCTTCAGAAAGCTGGAGGAAAGGTCCCCCACCATCGCAGCGCTTCCAACTACAGCCCCGATCTTCCATTCTAAGCCAACAATTGGCGCACATGCTGTCGTCACCAATACCGATGACAAAACCCCACGCACGGTTTTCGATGGGCCGAGCAGGTGCTGCCCGTCGAAAAATCTGACGCCGCCATCGAGCGGACAAGCGAAGCGCTGGCCCAAAACTCTCTTCACGATCACCGGCGTTCCATTCGCCAGCAGCAGGAGAATGAGAAGCTGTAGGATTACCAAGGGCTGCATCCGCGCACTCTACGGCGCCATCCGACCAGTGTCACCGGTATCAATCGGCTGAAAGAATCCGCTCGCTGCGGATCACCGCCCCACATGTCTGTTTCCGGTCAGGCGCAGAAGTGCCGATGACCGTGCGCCGATGTCTGCCGTTGCGCGTAAAGCGGACATGATCCGCTACAAAGTAGACGTTCAGGGGGTTGCTTCGGCAGGATTTCAACCTGAGATACTATCGGGCCTGGCTACTGCCGTTCGAAGGCGACCGGGACGCCGTCGCGGCCGATCAGGGCGATGCGCACCAGGCGGCAATCGGCGTCGTACCAGATGTCGCGGGGGATGCCACCGTGGAGGGCGAAATGCCGGGCCGATACGGTCGCACCGCCGGCCGGGACGTCCTCGCTGCCGATAAGCTCGCTGCGGATTACCTTGACCCGGCCGTCTACCGTATCGAACAAGATTTGGCTCTCGGGCGTGTCGCGGTGCCATAGGCTGGAGGGGATGATATAGCCGGAGACCGTAAAGGCGGCGCCGTTGACGGTGCCGGTGAAGATGCCCGCCTCGCGCGCGGCGCGCACCTGGTAGCGGCGGCCGTCATCGTCCGTATCGGAGACGACCGCATCCAGCCAGCCGTCGCGCCAGACTTCCTCGGCATGGTGAACGAAGCGCCGTAACGCCGCGCCGCCGGTGCGCACATCGAGGGCGATGTCCGTGCGCACGCTGAAGGTATCGTCCTTGCGGGTAAAATTGAGGCGGTGGGCGCCGACCACGCTGCCCTGGCGGCGGGCGACGAAGTCCACCGCGCCGTCGGCGGGAAAGACTCGCTTGGCCAGGGCGCGCCGCCCCGGCAGCAGAAGCGCGGCAAGCGCCCCGCCCGCCAGGCCGAGGCCCACCCAGCTAAGGGCGGTGCGGCGGGGGACTGGCGGATCATCGTAGGTCATGACGCCTTATACCAAATCTCCCTGATATTGCCCATTTCATGGCGGCGGGCCATGGCGGGGGGCTGGCCTTTCGGGTGGGCGCGCGTGCCCTCACCCCCCTCCCAACCTCCCCCCATCAAGGGGGGAGGAGTTGTTTATTGCGGCTTACCTTTTTCCCCCTCCCCCTTCGATGGGGGAGGGCCGGGGTGGGGGTGGCCGTTGACACCGACATATGCGAATGTCGCGGCCATGGCACCTCCCGATATTCCGCCGGACATCCTGGGAAATTTCTACAGCGGCGTTGGCTTGGACCGGGCCGACGCCCTGCGTCGCGACGAGACCTGGGTGGCGGCCCAGCGAGCCGATCCGGAGAGCCGCGTGGTCCTGGTTTGGCGCAACCACAGCCTGATCCGCCGGGCGGAGAATGTGGATGCGGTCTGGCTGCGTATCGCCGAGGCCCCCGTACTGCAATCAGTGCTACCTGGCAGCAATGCCGAGCCCGTCTTCCTCGGCCGGGATGGCGAAACGGCCGTCTTTGCCGTCGATCTTTCGGATCTAGCCGAGGCGGAGGCGCGAGTCCTGGCCGCCGAGCACGGTGTTTTCGAGGACTTGCGGACCGTTGGGCCGCTCATGGCCCGGCGCGATGGGGCCATTCTCGCCTACGCCCGCGGCTTGCTGTACTGGCATCAGCGGCACCGGTTCTGCGGCGTTTGCGGGAGTGCCACCGTCAGCGCCCATGCCGGGCACGTGCGCAGCTGCACCAATGCCGACTGTGGCAGCCAACATTTCCCCCGCACCGACCCGGCGGTGATCATGCTGGTGCATGACGGGGACCGTTGCGTTCTCGGCCGCCAGAAAATCTGGCCACCGGGCATGCACTCCACCCTCGCCGGCTTTGTCGAGCCGGGAGAGACCCTGGAGGAGGCGGTGGCGCGCGAGGTTTATGAGGAGGTCGGCCTGGCGGTATCGGACGTTACGTATGAGTCATCGCAACCGTGGCCGTTTCCCGCCTCTATCATGCTCGGCTTCCGGGCAGCGTGCGCGCACGGGCCGATGCGCTTCGCAACGGATGAAATCGAATCCGCCGCCTGGTTCACGCGCGCCGAGCTTATGGCATCGCCCGAGGATGAGAGCTTTCGCCTGCCGCGCCGGGATTCGATCGCCCGGCGCTTGATCGAGGACTGGATCGCCGAGGGTTAGGCCGGCTAGTGTTTGATCCGTCATGCCGGAAGCCGAGTCGCCCCAAATCAGATTCCCGCGAATGCGGGGATTTTATTTGGTTGGCGACACGAGCTATCCGGTATCCATTTCGGACCAGCCGCGGCGGTGGATAGATGGATCCCGGATCGCAAGCCTCGCGTCCCGAAAACCTATGGTTTTCGGGCTCGTCTAACGTCCGGGATGACATCGCGGTGTAACGGCCGATTGGCGCGCGCCGGCTAATTCCTAGAAGACGAACTTCAGGGCCCCGACCGCACCGAGAGAGATCAGAGCTAAGGCGAGCATCGGCGCTTCGACGGCTGGGTGCAGCGAGACCGTGCGCTCGGACGTGATCAGCATGCCGAAAGCAATCATCAGGCTGCCGATCAGCACCGCTGCGGTGCTTTGCAGGGTAAAGCCGATCACGGCGACCGGAATGCCCAAGTTCTGCAAGAATGCGGGCAGCAAGGGCCCGCCGAGGATCCGGCGGGTCTCCGACCCTTCCACGGCGAGCTTATAGAGCAGCACGCCCATGATGCCGAAATAACTCAGCGAACTTACGGTGACGAGAAGGGCAACAGCGCCCGCGGCTACACCAATCATCGTTCACAACCCCCAGGTCAATGAACCCAACGTTCCCAGCACCCCGCCCGGCCGCGCCCCTGTCGTTAAACCGACTTCGCGGCCGAGATGAACCAAATGCGATATTAACCAAACACCAAATATAGCGGTGTTTATTCGCCTTGGCTGACTAAAATATGAAGTACTGGCCCGAATAAATCTAGATTAATTTCGGCTCTTTTTGAGATTATGGCGCGATTTATTGGTTAATAATGGCTGAATTGTGGGCCGCTGGCGACGCCTGCCCGCCGTTACTTCTTAGCTATGATCTGGCGGAAGGGGTGCGCCGGGTAGACCCCTAGAATCCGCACCTCACGCGAGAAAAAGCTCAGTTCCTCCAGGGCCAGGCGCACTAGGCGCTCGTCCGGATGCCCTTCGATATCCGCGTAGAACTGGGCCACGGTGAATTTGCCGTCGAGGATATAGCTTTCCAGCTTGGTCAGATTGACGCCGTTGGTGGCGAAGCCGCCCAGCGCCTTGTAGAGCGCCGCCGGCACGCTACGCACGCGGAAGACGAATGTCGTGACCACCAGCCCGGCGGCGGGATCCGGGTCGAACGGTTCCTTGGACATGATGAGGAACCGGGTCGTGTTGTCCGGGACATCCTGGATATCGCGCTTGAGCACCTTCAGGTCATAGACCTCAGCGGCCAGGCCCGAAGCAATCGCGGCCCGCTTCGGATCGCCCAACGCCGCGACCTCGGCCGCGGCCCCGGCGGTATCCGTCTTTACCACCGGGTTCAAGCCTTCGGCGCGGAGGAAACGGCGGCATTGCGACAGCGCTTGCTCGTGGCTGTGCACTTCGCGAATGGTCTTCAAGGTAGCACCCTTGGGGGCCAAAAGCTGGTGGTCCACCTTCTGGAAATGCTCGGCGATGATGTGCAGGCCGGAGTCCGGCATGAGATGGTGGATATCGGCGACACGGCCGGCGCTCGAATTCTCCACCGGGATCATGGCCAGATGCGCCCGGCCCTCTTGCACGGCGGCGAAGGTATCCTCGAACGTCGGGCACGGCAGCGTCGTCAAATCGGGATAAGCGGCGCGGCAGGCCATGTCGGAATAGGCGCCGGGCGACCCCTGGAACGCGATCAGATGTTCGGGAGCACTCGCTTTGCTCGGGCCGCGTCGGGCCGCTGACTTGGGCTTTGCCATGCTCTTACACAGTTACGGAGTTCAATTAAAAATAACGGGTTAGCGCGGCGCCGATGCCAGCAACGCGCGGGCCCGCGCCAAATCGGCGGAAGTATCGACGCCGAGGGGAATGGTGTCAACGAGCGCCACATCGATGCGCATGCCCGCCTCGAGGGCACGCAATTGCTCCAGCCGCTCACGCTTTTCCAGCGGCGACGGCGGTAACGCGACGAAGCGCCGCAACGCCGCTCGCCGGAAGGCGTAAAGACCGATGTGATGATAGAGCGGCCGGGCCGCATCGCCGCCATCCCAGGGCACCGGAGTGCGGCTGAAGTAGAGGGCACGGGCAATGCGTCCCCCGGGGCGTTCCCCGGGGCGCCCGCCGGAAAAGTCGACTGCGGCTTTGACCACGTTGGGATCGCTGCGCTCCGCCGGATCGCTGATCGGCGCCGCCAAGGTGGCGATATCCACCGCCGGATCGGCCAACGGCGTCAGCACGGCACGGATAATCTCGGGCGCGATGGTCGGCAGATCGCCTTGCAGGTTGATGACCGTATCGTACCGGTTCTCCGGATCGAGGGTCTCCACCGCCTCGAAAATTCGGTCCGAGCCCGAGGCATGATCCGGCCGGGTCAGCATCGCCTCGCCGCCCGCCCGGCGCACGGCGTCGGCGATGGCCTGCTCGCCGCAAGCGACGACCACCGGCCCGACGCCTGCGTCCATGGCCCGGCGCCAGACGTGCACGATCATCGGTGTGCCGTGAATATCGGCCAGCGGCTTGTCCGGCAAACGGGTGGCACCCAGGCGCGCCGGGATGACGATGATTGGGGAAGCGGGACGGCTCATACGGATTACGTCTTCACGATATTTGTTGCGCGTGGGCTGTGGAGGATACCGGGCGCAGGATACCGGGCCATGCAGGCGCGAAAAACGCTTTTCTGAATGCCCCCGCTATTGAACGGCTCTGACGCCACGTCTATTGTCCGCCAGCGCACGCGAGGCCTTCATGAATTGGACTTTGATATGGCGTTTTTCGAGGCAAACAAAATTGTTGCCGGCCTGCTGACCGCCGGTGTCGTCGCCCTGGGCAGCGGTTTCGTGGCCGAGTTGATATTCGAAACCGATAAGCCTGAGGAGCACGCCTATCAAATCGCCGCCGTCGGCGAGACGGAGGAGCCGGCCCAGATGGAAAGCGCCGAACCGGAAGCGGCGCCCGAAATAACGCTCGCCTCGCTTTTGGCCAACGCCGACCCGGCGGCGGGTGAAAAGATGGCGAAGAAATGCAAGGCCTGCCACACCTTGGAGCGCGGCGGAGCCAACCGTATCGGCCCGAACCTCTATGGGTTGCTCGGTCGCAAGATCGCCAGTTACGGCGGCTTCAAATACTCCGACGCACTGCAGGCGAAATCCGGCGAGACATGGAGCTATGAAGGGTTGGACGGCTTTCTAGCATCCCCGAAAGCTTGGGCGCCCGGCACCAAGATGTCCTTCGCCGGGGTCAAGAAGCCGGAGGATCGGGCGGCGCTGCTGGCGTACCTGCGGCAGCAAAGCGCCAACCCACCGCCGCTGCCGGAGTGAGCGCAGACGCCGATACGCCCTGTCCGGCGGCGTTCGTCGCCCTAGCCGAACGCCTGGCGGAAACCGCCCGGACGGTCGTTCGTCCTTACTTCCGTCAGCCGATCGAGATTGCGGAAAAGGCCGACCAAAGCCCGGTTACCATCGCCGACCGCGAAGCGGAAAAGGCCATGCGGGCCGTCATCGCCGAGGCGCACCCCGACCACGGCATAGTCGGCGAAGAGCATGGGGCGGAGCGCAGCAGCGCCGAATATGTCTGGATCCTGGACCCCATCGATGGGACCAAGCGGTTCATTACGGGCCACCCGCAGTTCGGCACGCTGATCGGCCTTCTGCGCGGGGGCGAACCGATCCTTGGTGTCATCGATATGCCGATGATGGATGAGCGCTGGATCGGTGCCGCCGGCCGGCCGACCACGCACAGTGGCAAGGGTCTCAACAACGGGGATGGCACACGACCGGCGCGGGTGCGACCGTGCGCCGATGTGGATCATGCGGTCCTTTACGCCACCTCGCCGCATATGTTTCCCGGCGACGATTTTTCGGCTTTCGAGCGCGTGCGACGGCGCGCCAAACAGCCCATGTATGGCGGTGAATGTTATGCGTACGGTTTGTTGGCGAGCGGTTATGTCGATTTGGTGGTCGAGGCGACCATGGGCGTCTACGACTATCTGCCGTTGGTGCCGGTGATAGCCGGTGCCGGCGGGGTCATCACGGACTGGCAGGGCGCGCCGCTGGGCCTAGGCTCCGACGGGCGGGTGGTCGCCGCCGGCGACCGCCGCTGCCACGCCGCCGCGATTACGCTACTGCATGGCCGGTAAGCTTTGGGCCGGTAGGGCGCGATCACAAAGGCTCGACCCGGCCTAGCGCAAAATGGCCTTAGCGCCCAAATAAAGCTATGATTCGAGATTGCCGATTCGCACCGGAGGCCATGCGCACACGTCCGACCATTCTTTTTGCGGTCCCCCTGTTGTTGGGCGCCCTGTCGTTAGGCGTAGGGGCGCGCGCCGACGAACGGGCGAATGAGCCCAATCATGTGCACAAAGCGCACGCCATCGCCATGCACGGCGAGCCGGAGTACGGCCCCGATTTCACCCATTTCGACTATCTCAATCCGGACGCCCCCAAGGGCGGCTTCGTGCGCTTCAGTGCGCGCGGCTCGTACGACAGCTTCAATCCATACATCGCCAAAGGCGATCCCGCCTCTGGCGTCGGCTATGAAAACCTGCTGCAGCGGGGCGAGAACGAGGCGTTTACCCAATACGGCCTGATCGCCGAGTCGATGGAATGGCCGGAAGACCGCTCGTGGATCATCTTCAATCTGCGGCCCGAGGCGCGCTGGCACGACGGCATGCCGATCACGGCGGACGATGTGATCTTTTCGTTGAACATTCTAAAGGAAAAGGGCAGTCCACTATACCGGTTCTATTTCGCCGATGTGCTCTCGGCCAAGAAGCTGGGGCCGCACCGGGTCAAATTTATCTTCGCCGGCGCGGTCAACCGCGAATTGCCTCTGATCGTCGGCGACGATCTGCCCATCATGCCCAAGCANTTCTGGGAGGCCGAGGGCCGCGACTTCGGCAAGACCACCCTGGAGCCGCCGCTGACCAGCGGCCCCTACCGGGTCGCTAGCTTCGAGGCNGGACGTTTCGTCGAACTGGAGCGGGTCAAGGACTATTGGGGCAAGGATTTGCCGGTCAACTTGGGCCGCGCCAACTTCGACCGCATCCGATACGACTATTACCGCGACGAAACCGTGGTGCGTGAGGCCGTCAAAGCCGGCAACATCGACATTTTCACCGAGAATTCGGCCAAGGAATGGGCGCTGGCTTACGACATCGACGCCGTACGCGAGGGGTGGCTGGTCAAGGAGCGGTTCGAGGATCACTCCTCCGGCGGTATGCAAACCTATGCGTTCAACACGCGGCGGGAGAAGTTCAAGGATCGGCGGTTGCGCCGGGCCTTGGCCTACGCCTTGGATTTTGAGTGGACCAACCGCAACATCTACTACGGCCAGTACCTTCACCCGAACAGCTATTTCTTCGGGACGGAAATGGCATCGTCCGGCTTGCCCACGGGCGACGAGTTGGAGATCCTCGAACGCTACCGTGGCCGCGTGCCGGATGAGGTGTTCACGAAAGTCTATACGGTACCGAAAACCGATGGGACCGGCTGGCCGCGCGCCAACCTGACGCGCGCTTTCGAGCTATTGGCCGAGGCCGGCTGGGTCGTGCGCGACATGAAGCTGGTCAATGCGGAAACCGGCGAGCAACTGCGCCTAGAAATCTTGGTGCAGCAGAAGAATTTGGAGCGCGCCATTCTGCCCTATATGCGCAACATGCAGCGCCTGGGTATCGATGCCAACCTGCGCGTGGTCGATACCTCGCAATATATCAACCGTCTGCGCGCCTTCGATTTCGACATGATCGTCTATGGCTCGGCCCAATCGCTTTCGCCCGGCAACGAGCAACGCATTTGGTGGGGATCGGCGGCGGCGGATGATCCAGGCAGTCGCAACATGCCCGGCATTCAAGACCCGGTGGTCGACGAGCTGATCGAGATGGTCATCGCGGCGCCGGACCGGGAAAGCCTGGTGGTGCGCACGCGGGCCTTGGACCGGGTTCTGCTGTGGGGCCACTATGAAGTGCCTACTCTAGCCGCCCCCTTCGACCGGTATATCTACTGGAATAAGTTCGGCCGGCCGGAGAAAACACCGCTCAACGGCACCTCGGCCTCGTTCTGGTGGGTCGATCCCGATAAGGCCAAGGCGCTGGCGGCGCGCCGGCAACCGGTGACGCAGCGCCCTTCTGAGTAAGGATACGAACGCTTTCATGCTTGCATACATTGCCCGCCGCTTGCTTTTGATCGTTCCCACGCTGTTGGGAATCATGTTGATCAACTTCGCGATTATCCAGGCAGCACCCGGCGGGCCGGTGGAACAGCTCATCGCGCAGATCACGGGCAGTGGCGTCGACGTGGTGGCAACGCGCATCAGCGGCCAGTCCGTCGATATTTCCAAAGGCAACGAGCAGCAAGGCGACGGAAGCGGCGCCTACCGCGGACGCCAAGGTTTGCCTGAGGAATTCGTCGCCGAGATCGAGCGCATGTATGGTTTCGACAAGCCGGCCTATGTGCGGTTCCTGGACATGGTCCGGAACTATGTGGTCTTCGATTTCGGCAACAGCTTTTTTCGCGATCAGAAGGTAACCGACCTGGTCATCCAAAAGATGCCGGTGTCCATTTCACTAGGGATATGGACCACTCTGCTTGTCTATCTGATATCCATCCCGCTGGGCATCGCCAAGGCGGTGCGCGACGGCTCTCGCTTCGATGTCTGGACCAGTGGTGTGGTTATCGTCGGCTACGCCATCCCCAATTTCCTGTTTGCCATCCTTTTGGTCGTCCTGTTCGCGGGCGGCAGCTATTTCGAATGGTTTCCCCTGCGCGGATTAGTGTCGGACAACTGGTCGGAGCTATCGTGGCCGGCGCGCATCGGCGACTACTTTTGGCATATGAGTCTGCCCATCCTGGCCATGGTGATCGGCGGGTTCGCCGGCCTGACCATGCTAACCAAGAACTCGTTCCTGGATCAGATCCATCAGCAGTACGTGGTCACGGCGCGGGCCAAGGGTTTGACCGAGCGGCGCGTTCTTTACGGCCACGTGTTTCGCAACGCCATGCTGATTGTCATCGCCGGGTTTCCCAGTGCCTTCATCAGCATCCTGTTCACCGGCGCCTTGCTGATCGAAGTGATTTTTTCTCTCGACGGGCTTGGCCTGCTCGGATTCGAAGCGGCCTTGAACCGGGACTATCCGGTGATGTTCGGCACCCTCTTTTTCTTCTCGCTGCTGGGNCTGCTGATGAACCTGATCGGTGATCTGGCCTACACGATTATCGATCCGCGTATCGATTTCGAAAGCCGCGAGGTATGAGCAGCATGCAGGCCCCGCCGGTGGGCAGGTTCTGCGGCGTGCGGATTTCGCCGCTCACGCGGCGGCGATTGCACAATTTTCGCGCCAATCGGCGTGGATATTGGTCGCTATGGATTTTTCTGGCGCTCTTTGCCGGCAGCCTATTCGCCGAGGTGGTGGCCAACGACAAACCGCTGCTGATCTATTTCGACGGCGGGTTTTATGCCCCAATCGCCAAGGCCTATCCGGAGACAACCTTCGGCGGTACCTTCGAGACCGAGACGGATTATCGCGATCCCTTTATCGCCGATCTGATCGACGCGCAGGGCTGGATGATTTGGCCACCGATTCCCTATAACCACCGGACGGTTTCCTGGGATTTGCCGGTGCCGGCACCGGCGCCGCCGGATGCCGAGCATTGGCTGGGCACCGACGATCAAGCCCGCGATGTCACAGCCCGCTTGATCTACGGTTTCCGTATATCGATCATCTTCGGCTTGGTGCTGACGATCTTCAGTTCGATCATCGGTGTCGCCGCGGGCGCCGTGCAAGGCTATTTCGGCGGCTGGACGGACCTTTTATTCCAGCGCTTCATGGAAATCTGGTCCGGCCTGCCGACGCTCTATCTGTTGATCATCATGGCCAGTGTCGTGGCGCCGAATTTCTGGTGGCTTCTGGGGCTCATGTTGCTTTTTTCGTGGATGGGTTTGGTCGGCGTGGTGCGCGCCGAATTCCTGCGCGCGCGCAACTTCGATTATGTGCGGGCCGCGCGGGCATTGGGCGTTTCCAACGGAGTTATCATGTTCCGCCACGTTCTGCCGAACGCCATGGTCGCCACGTTGACGTTCCTGCCCTTCGTCTTGTCCGGCTCCATCACCACATTGACCGCTCTCGATTTCATCGGCTTCGGTCTGCCGCCGGGCTCGGCGTCGCTCGGCGAGCTTCTGGCACAAGGCAAGGCTAACCTGCAAGCGCCGTGGCTGGGGCTGACCGGATTCTTCACTCTGGCCATCATGCTGAGCCTGCTGGTCTTCATCGGCGAGGCGGTGCGCGATGCATTCGATCCGCGCAAGCTGTTCGCCGGTGCGCCGCCGCCTGAGACAACCACCGATGCGGCGACCGCCCCAGCCACCGAAGGAGGCGCCTGATGGCCGAACCGCTTTTGCGCGTGCGTGATCTGGCGACCCGATTCGAGCTTCCCGGTGGGCCGGTCGACGCGGTCAAGGGGGCGAGCTTCGACATCGATAAGGGCAAGACCTTGGCCCTGGTGGGCGAGAGTGGCTCCGGCAAATCGGTCACCGCCCTGTCGATTCTACAGCTCCTGCCCTACCCGCTGGCGCGGCATCCGGCCGGTTCGATCGTCTTCAAAGGACAGGAGCTGCTTGGCGCGCCGGAGCCGGCCTTGCGCGAGGTGCGGGGCAACGAGATATCCATGATCTTTCAGGAGCCCATGACCTCGCTCAACCCGCTGCATTCGGTCGAGCGGCAGATCAACGAGACCTTGTTCCTGCATAAGGGCCTGGGCCGGGACGCGGCGCGGAAACGGACCTTGGAGCTGCTCGATCTGGTGGGCATTCCGGAGGCGCGCAAGCGCCTGGGTGCCTATCCGCACGAATTGTCCGGCGGTCAGCGGCAGCGCGTGATGATCGCCATGGCGCTGGCCAACGAGCCGGACCTGCTGATCGCCGACGAGCCGACCACGGCGTTGGACGTGACCATCCAGGCGCAGATTCTAAAGCTCCTGAAGGATTTGCAGGCGGAGTTCGGCATGGCCATGTTGCTCATCACCCATGACCTGGGGATCGTGCGCAAGATGGCCGACGACGTTTGCGTCATGACCGGTGGAGAGATCGTCGAGCAGGGCCCGCGAGAGGATATCTATGAGCGCCCGCGGCACGCCTATACGAAGCGCCTGCTTGCCGCCGAGCCGAAGGGTGGGCCCTTGAAGGCCGCGCCCGATGCCCCGGTGGTCATGACCGGCGAAGCGATCAAGGTTCACTTTCCGATCAAGAAGGGCCTGCTCAAGCGTACCGTCGATTACGTACGCGCGGTCGACGGTATTTCCCTGACCGTGCGGGAAGGACATACGGTGGGCATCGTCGGCGAAAGCGGCTCGGGCAAGACCACCTTGGGCCTGGCGCTGTTGCGGCTGATTTCCAGCCAGGGTGAAATTCGCTTTGGCGACACGTCGCTCCAGGGTCTGAAGTCGAAAGCCCTGCGTCCCTTGCGGCGGGAAATGCAGATTGTTTTTCAAGACCCGTTCGGTTCGCTCAGCCCGCGCCTGTCGGTGGCCCAAATCGTCGAGGAGGGCCTGAAGGTCCATGGTCTGGGCGGCGATGCGGCGGCGCGCGAGGCGCTGATTATCGAAGCCCTGCGCGAGGTCGGACTGGACCCCGATAGCCGGCATCGCTATCCGCACGAGTTTTCCGGCGGCCAGCGGCAACGGGTCGCCATCGCCCGCGCCATGGTGCTGAAACCGCGCCTGCTTGTTCTGGACGAACCGACCTCGGCGCTGGATGTCTCCGTGCAGGCGCAGATCGTCGATCTGTTGCGCGACCTGCAGGCGAAGAACCGGTTGGCCTACCTGTTCATCAGCCACGATTTGCGGGTCGTGCGGGCGTTGGCCGACGAGGTGATGGTCCTGCGCGACGGCCGCGTGGTCGAGCACGGCAGCGCCGACCAGATTTTCGACGCGCCCGGCGATCCCTATACCAAGGCCTTGATGAAGGCCGCCTTTGACCTTGAAGCGGTGGAAGACGGCGTCGTGCGCATGTAAAGTTGCCGCCATGGCCTTGCTTCTGAAATCCGATATCGAGCGTGGTGACGCCTGGCAGCGCGCCTTGCGGGCGTGCGAGCCGGACATGACCGTCCACGATTGGCCGTACGACGGCGATCCAGCGGAGATCGAATTTGCCCTGGTCTGGGGCCCGCCGCGCGGCGCGTTGCGGCATTTTCCCAATCTGAGGGCGATCTTTTCCATCGGCGCCGGTATCGATCACCTGGCCTCGGACCCGGAACTGCCCGACGGCGTGCCCATCGTGCGCATGGTCGAACCGGGCCTGACCGCCGGCATGACCGAATTCGTGATCCTCAGCGTCTTGACCCACCACCGCTTCATGCTCGACTACGCGACCCAGCAGCGGGACAAGGTTTGGCGCGAGATCCCGCAGATCGCGGCGGCGCAACGCACGGTGGGGATCATGGGCCTCGGTGTGCTCGGCAGTGACGCGGCGGACAAGCTCGCCGCCTTCGGCTTCGATGTGGCCGGCTGGAGCCGTAGCCCGAAAGAGCGCCCCGGCATCGCAACCTTTCACGGCGACGCCGGCCTTGCGCCCTTTCTGGCCCGCAGTGCGATCTTGATCTGCCTATTGCCGCTTACGCCGGAGACGGAGGGCATTCTCAATGCCCGCACCTTCGCCGCCCTGCCGCGCGGCGCGGCGCTGATCAGCATCGGCCGCGGCGCGCATGTGGTGGAAGCCGATCTGCTCGCCGCCCTCGACTCGGGACAGATAGGCGGCGCTAGCCTGGATGTGTTTCACGACGAGCCGCTGCCGCCGGAGAGCCCTTTTTGGACACATCCGCGGGTGATCCTAACCCCGCACGTCGCCAGCATGACCATTCCCGAAAGCGCCGCCGAGGCCGTGTTCGCCAACATCCGCCGCCTGCGCGCCGGACAACCCCTTGAGCACGTCGTCGATCTAGGGCGGGGGTATTAGCCCGGGGGTATTAGGCCAGCTGGCGGTGGCTGCATCGGTGCCGCGATCTCGGCGGCTAGATCGCCGAACTCGCGCAGGTAGACCGATCCCTTGATGGTGCGCTGGATCAGGACATTGCGCCGATCTGTCTCGTCGCGTTTGCGGCGCAGATAATCCAGGCGGCCGAGCCGATCCAAGGCGCGGGTGATCACGGGCTTCGATAAATTCAGCACCGCGCTCAAGCCGCGCACCGTATGCGGCGGCGGCGTCAGGTAAACGTGGAGCAGCAGCGCGAATTGCCGCGCCGTGAGATCAGCATGGTCGCGGCCAAGGCTCGCAGCCATAACCTTGCGCCAAAGTTCCAGCACTTGCTGCGCCGAGAGGGCCATGGGGCAGTCCCAACCGTTTCGGATGCGCAACGAAAGATGGCGCAACCCTAGGCGGCTGGCAAGGCGCTAGATGATGGCCCTATTTCACCGTCATGCAGGTGCACTTGGCCATGCTGCTGACCTTGTGCGAGACGCTGCCGAGGAACATGCCCTCGATATCGCCCAATCCCCGACCGCCGAGAACAATCAAGTCGGCATCGCTGTTTTCGGCGAACGAGACGATGGTGCGCGCCGGATGGCCGGTCTTGACCTCCATGGTGGCCTTGGCAACACCGCAGCGGTGCGCGCATTCCTTCGCCTCGTCGAGAATTCGCTCGGTCAATTCGTCGAGCACATACTGCGGCGAGCCGGTCAGGTGTTCGGCCGCCATGTAGCGCTTTACGTCTTCGGTCAGTTTGACGGGTTTGGTAACCGTCAGAAAGGTGAGCTTGGCGCCCACTTTGGCCGCCAACTCACTGGCCACCTCGGCGGCCCGCAGCGCATGCTGCGACCCGTCGACCGCGCAAACAATATTCTTGAACATCGATACTCTCCCGTCCGCTGGACGAGGCGAAGCCTAGCACAGGAATGGTGGAATTATTAGCGCGACCGCGACATGGCCTCGACCAGAGCGTAAACGGCGCGTATGCCCATGGCCTCGCCGCCCTCGGGCCGGCCCGGCCTGGCCGACACGTTCCAACCCATGACATCGAGATGCACCCAGGGCGTGCGTGGGGTCACGAACTCCGCCAGATACAAAGCCGCGGTGATCGCCCCGCCATAGGCGCCATCGGATATGTTGTTGATGTCGGCGACCTTCGAGTTGAGCAGGTGCCGGTAGGGCGCATACAAGGGCATCCGCCAGAGCGGGTCGGCCTTCGCCCGGCCATGGCCTAGCAACCGATCCGCCAGCGCATCGTCGTTGCAGAACAAAGCCGGCAGTTCGGTCCCCAGCGCGACCCGCGCGGCGCCGGTCAGGGTGGCGACATCGACCAGCAGATCGGGCCGCTCACGGTCCGCCTCGGCCAAGGCATCGCACAGAACCAGGCGCCCTTCGGCGTCGGTGTTGCCGACCTCGACGGTGATGCCCTTGCGGGTCTGCAACACATCCAGCGGGCGCATGGCATTGCCGGATACGCTATTCTCCACCGCCGGAATGAGAACCCGCAGGCGCACCGGCAACTTGGCCGCCATGATCATGGCGGCGAGCCCAAGCACGTGGGCGGCCCCGCCCATATCCTTTTTCATCAGCTTCATGCCGGCCGCCGACTTCAGATCGAGGCCGCCGGAATCGAAACACACACCCTTGCCCACCAGGCTGATCCGCGGGCCACGGCGGCCCCAGCGCAGATCGATCAGGCGCGGTGCCCGGTCGCTGGCCCGCCCGACGGCGTGGATCGCCGGGTAGTTCTTGGTAAGCAAGGCATCGCCGGTAATGACCGAGACCTTGGCCTTGTGCGCCCGGCCCAGCCGGCGCGCCGCCGCCGCCAGGTCCGCCGGGCCCATATCCTCGGCCGGAGTATTTATCAGATCGCGCACCAAGGCCGTGGCTTCGGCCGTGCGGCGCACGGCGGCCTGGTCGGCGCCGGTCGGCCAGGCTAGACCGGCATAGGTGCGCGATTCCTTGCGGTAGCGGGTAAAGGCGTAGGTGCCCAGGGTCCAGCCGAGGGCCATGTGGGTCGCCGCCTCGGAATCGGTCGCCGTATCCAGGCGATAGGTGCCGCCCGGCGCCTGGCTCGGCAACCGTGCCGGCAGACCGGCATAAGACCAAAGATCGCCGTCCGCCTCGACCCCCGCCAACACGCCGGCCAAGGTTCCGTCGTCGCCCGGTAACAGGCACACGGACCCGGGCGCCGCCTCGAACCCGGTGCCGGCCACCCAGCGGGTCAGTCGCTTCGGCTGGCGCTTTAGCCAGGCTTTCAAGCCATCGGCGGTCAGCGGCGTGATCGGCACCAGACCCTGACGCCCGCGTACTGGAAATTGAATGGACATGCCTGCGACACCCCGAACGCGCGGCCCCATCGCCGAACGAACGGGACGCAGCATAACGCAATTTCCGCTGGAAAAAAGATGTCGCGGGCCGAAGCCCGCGACAAGGTCGAAGAAGATTCAGAAGACAGGATAAGAAGAAAAGAACACCAACCCGATTGACGTAAACTTACGAACCGTCAACCGGTCCTTGTGAGGATGCGCCCCACCGACACGCCCCCGAACACGGGGAAACCACCGCTACCTGCGACAACTCCCAGCATCGAACCCAACCGATCGTCCGCGCGCGTCTTGCCCCCTGGCCGGCATCCCCATCGAGCCAACCCAGCGCGCGAACGGCACATTCCCTCGTCAATTCGATAAGGATATTTTAACAAGAATTAAAGAAAAGTCAACTAAAAAATAACATTACTTCAGTATTTTACTTAAAATTGAGATAAAACTAAAGATAATTCTAACATTCACATTCTTTGTTACTTATGTTTATTTTCGATGCGCCGGCCATGGCAAGTCCGTGCCGCCTGGGTTATCTTCGCTCGCTTTTTCTGCGATCACGCGAGCAAGGGCGCCAAACATGTCAGACTTTACGATCGTTCTCGGTAACAAGCGGTACTCGTCTTGGTCATTGCGGGGTTGGCTGTTGTTGAAACAGACCGGTGCTGCGTTCGATGAGATCGTGATCCCGTTGGATTTACCGCAAACCAAGCGCGACATCCTGAGCCACAATCCAGCCGGCAAGGTACCGGTCATCAAAACCGGCAAGGCCGTGGTCTGGGATAGCCTGGCCATCGCCGAGTACCTGCACGAGCGATTCCCCGAGGCGGGTATCTGGCCGAAGGACGCGGCGGCGCGGGCCCTGGCGCGGTCGGTCTCGGCGGAGATGCATGCCGGCTTTGCCGCCGTGCGCGCCCACCTGCCCATGGACGTCTGCACCCAAGACGCCGCCCGCNGCAAACGTGCCCTGGCAGAGCCCCCGGTCGCGGCGGAGGTGGACCGGGTGATTGCCATCTGGAATGACTGCCGGGCAGGGTATGGCAGCGGTGGTGATTTTCTTTTTGGCGATTGGTGTGCCGCCGATGCCATGTATGCGCCGGTGGTGACGCGCTTTGCCACCTATGCGGTGCCGCTACAAGGTCCCACAGCGGCTTATCGAGATGCTGTAATGACGACGCCGGCAATGGCAGAGTGGATCGCGGCGGCGCAGGCCGAGACTTGGGTTATCGATCAGGCCTGAGCCGGGATGGCGCCGCGTTAGTCGGCCTTGGCCGG
>JGI24023J19991_10001305_pt1 | contig 19334 bp, 20 predicted proteins | sample Cruoilmetagenom1_FD_19991 | JGI IMG/M metagenome (IMG submission 19991) | reverse complement strand
GAAGATGGTTTTACACCAAAACACGAAATGTAGCTGTAAGAAAGTAATTTTTCAAACACAGACTTAGCATCTTTTATATTTACTGAATGTGTTTTTAAAAGTTGCGATTTTAGTATGGCAAAATTTTCAATAATGGAAAGTATTGGATAAGTATGATATTAAAATAGAGTGATTTTAATTTAAAATTAAAATGACTGTAAACGTTAAAATCATACCCCAAAAAATAGTACTAATTAACTGTGTTTAAGATTCTAATAGTTTAAATCCATTAATAGAAACTAATTTATAAATAAACAATCTATTCAAAAATTCAATGGCGTTTTCACCTTTTTCTATATCCATGAAAAAACTATCCGTTATTAAAAGGTGATATATAATATTATAGGAAACCAATACATCTTTAATATTTAATTCTTTTTTGTAAATATTTTCATTTTGACCTCGTATAATATTTTTTTCTAAAAAAGGAAAAATAGAATCATCTCTAAATTTTAAAAGTTCAAAAAAAATACTAGAGTATTTCCTTTTTAAATCATTAAAAAATACTGGAGAAATGACAGAAAGAGTTTCTTTTATACAACTAAAAAAAAATTGTAGTTCTACAATTGCATTTGATGCAATTTTAGGGTAATTTCTTAAGCCGGAATTAAATTTTACAATTTGAACATGCAATGATTGCTTTAAAAGGTCATTTTTATTTTCAAAGTAAACATAAATTGTTTTTTTTGAAATACCACATTCAGTAGCAATATCATCCATTGAAGTCACTGTTATACCATTTTTTAAGAAGAGAACACTTGCTTTTTCTATGATTGTATATTTTGTATTCATTTTTTATTTATATAAAAATAACATACTCCCAACGTTTATTTCATCAGAAAAGACAATTCAAGAGTCTTACAATATTTTGATTATTTTATAATTAATCCCATTAATTATGTTGTATTAAATATTTAGAAATTTCTTTATTTGCATTAATTTCTCCTAATTCNATCAGTTCATCTGCCTTGTGAAAGTCAAAAGTACTNGCTGCNTCACGNGGTATGTTAATAGTGATATCCGGTTGATGTTTTTCTACACTCTCTTTTGTCAGTTTATGAANCATCGCGTGTGTGGTTGTGTTTAAAAGAGAAAAATATCCTAAGCTTTTTTTATCACCAGAGCTAATCAATTTACCAAGGTTGTTTACTAACCCATTTATTGTACTATATCCTTGATTTTTCTCTTCTGAGAATTTTGGAGTTTCAATCTTTTCTATTTTTTCTCCATATAAATTAACTACAACCAAAATGTCATTATCATTACGTACTACGTGTTCTATTGGTATAGGGTTTAACACACCTCCGTCAACCAAGAAAGTCTCTTTGTATTTAACGGGTGTAATAAGAGATGGAATTGCGACCGATGCTCTAATAGCTTCATAAAAACTTCCATCACTAAATACCACATCTTTTTCATTTAAAATATCTGTTGCAATAGCTGAGAATGGAATGTTCATTTCTTCAATGCGTATATCAGGAATAAATGATTTCATTTTGTTGAATACTCTTACCCCTTTTATTAACCCACTTGATGAAAATGTAAAATCTATAAGCCCCCAAACGAGTTTTTTGTTTAAGGTTTTTATCCAATCGGTATATTCAGGTAATTTACCCATCGCATATAATCCTCCTATTACTGAGCCTATTGAAGAACCGGAAACAGATGATATTTCAAAACCTTGTTTTTCAAGTTCGTTAATGACGCCTATATGAGCTAGTCCTTTTGAACCGCCACTAGATAATACCAATGCAACTTTTTGTTTCATGTTTCTGTTCTTTAATTTTATTGAGATATTCTACCCACCACAAGTAAATAATTTGCAACTTTTATTTTATATTGACTTTTAACATCTATTAAAATATCTCTAGCCTGTTGAGTTAAAGCTCTAGCTTCCAATAAATCAGAAGTGTTTGTAATACCAGCATCAAAAGTGTCTTCTAATTCTTTCTGATATTCGAATGACTGTTTTAAAGATGTTTTTGCAATGTTAATTTGCTTATAACTAATTATTAAGTCTTTGTATGCTTTTGATATTTGTAATTGTAAAAGCTCTGATTTTTCATCTAAATTATTTTTTGCTATTTTAATTTTAATTTCATGTTCTTGAAGTTTAAAAGAGCCTCCCCACCAATCTGAAATTGGGATAGATAAAGTTGCAAATGCCAAACCGTAGCTATTATCTTGTTCATATGCATCTAAATACAAACCTCCAACACCAACAGCTAGTTGGGGAAGATATTCACCCTTAGTCATTTTCTTTTGTAAAACTTCAGCCTCTACAGCTCTATTCAACATTTTATATTCTTGACGGTTTGCCAAGGCCATTTTAGCTTCCATAAAATAACTTTCGGGAGGAAGTAAAGAAACTATTGAATCATTTACATTTATAGATTCTTTATAAGGAATTCCAATGTGTTGCGAAAAGACCATCTTTAGCATTTCCGTTCCATTATCAAGTTTCAATTTATTGACTTCAATTTTGTTTAATTCTAATTTGACTTTTAGTAAATCACTTTTATTAACCAAGCCAGCATCATAATAATCTTGAACTTCTTTTTGCAACGTAAGTAACAGTTTTTTATAACTTTTAAGTGTTGACTGTTTTTCTTTAAGTGCTACCAATTTCCAATAATAGTCTTCGGTAGTAGCTAAAATTTGATCTGTTGATAAATTGAGTTGAAGTTGATTAATTTCCATCCCTAAATTAGCTAGCTTATTCCCGTTTTTTATTTGTCCTCCAGCATATAAAGGTTGTATTGCAGTTACTACGGCGGTATTAGCATAATCTAATGACTGGATACTAAGTGCAGGCACATATGCAAATTGAGTTGCAGTACCTATGTTAGCAGGATTTCCATCATATACTGGAAGGTTCATTTCAGGCGTTTGAATATCCAGCAAATAGTCTGAAGACCGTACAGCAAAGGCTGATGCATTTACTTTTGGAAAATAATTAGTAAAAGCATTTTGTTTTACTTTTTCAGATGCTTCTAGTTTTAATCTAGATTCTTTTAAAGTTTTATTGTTTTTTAAAGCTAACTCTTTGCATTTCAAAAGTGTAATGTTTTGAGCTAATACAGGAAATGTAACTAGACTAAAAAGCAAAAATATACTTATTTTTAAGATTTTCATTTTACAAAATATTTTATTCAATTATTTTCTCAATTTCTTTACTACTGGTAGATTTCCAATACAGAACAGGAAGTACCAATAATGTAAGTATCATACCAGTAATTAAACCAAAGCAAATTACAGTACCTAATGGTGCCCACAAGGGAGAGTTACTAATAATCATTGGAATTACACCAACAGCTGCTGCCATAGAAGTAAGAAATATAGGCCGCATTCTTCTTTTTCCTGCTGCTAAACCTGCATCTCTAAAAGACATCTTTTTTGTAACTACCAAATGACTTGCATAATCTACTAGGATAATACCATTTCTAACTACAATACCCATTAACCCTATAATTCCAATAAAAGAAGTAAAACTAAAAGGGTATTTTAGTAATAATAAACCTAAACCAGCTCCAAAAACACTTAGAAGCATCGTTGACATTATTAATAATGCTCTTCTGATAGTTTTAAATTGTAAGATTAAAATAAAAAATATGAGGATAACACTTACTCCAAGTGAAATAGCCATAGGTGTGTAATTTTCAATGGTAGCTTCATTTTCACCTCCGTAATTAATACTTAATTCTTCTGGTAATTGTAAAGCATCTATTTCAGGGCGAATTTCTCTGAAAATCTTAGAAGCTATCCCCCCTCGCTCCAGATCTGCCATTACGGTAAGTGTTCTCACACCATTTCTTCTAGAAATATTGCCTTCGGTCCATTCTGGTTTAAGCTTTCCAATAGAACGTAATGGTAATGATTCAAATGTAAGTGGAGAGGTAACATATTGGTTTTCTAAATCATTGATCTCTTTTTTCTCATTTTCTTCTTTAGTGAGAACTACACTAATAGGATAGTCTCCTTCCCATACAGTTGTTAATGGCAAACCATCAAGAGAAACAATAAGAGAAGATGAAACAAATGATTTGGCATAACCTAATTTATTCGCTTTATTTTCATTCAGATCAACAGAAATACCTGGTCGCATCTCTTCCCAATCATTTCTAACCCAAGTAATATCTCTGTTCTTTTGTAAGATTTTCGAAACTTTGTTACTTATATCCTTTAAATCTTTAATGTTATTTGAAGAAATTCTAACTTCAATAGGCGCTTTAAATGATTCCATTGCCAATTGCTTCCATTTTATATGGGCTTGAGGAAAAATATTACTATACTTTTTACTATACTCGTCTAATATTTCAGTAGTTGCTTCTGAAGAACTGGTGTTAATTAAAAGTTGACCATAATTTTTAGCAGGTATATGAGGTGCATATAAAGCATTAAATCTTGGAGACCCATTACCAATAAAACTGGCTACATTTGTAATCCTTGAATCTAATGCCAAAATAGTTTCTAAACTGTCAATTACATTTTCAGTTTTTGAAAGTGAACTACCTTCAGGTAAATAGACTTCTATCGCAAATTGTTTTCTTTCCATTTCTGGAAACAATTTTTGATTTATATTTAAAAAGAATAGCACTCCTAATAGTATTGATAATATACCAGCACCGATTGTTAGTTTAGGATATTTAAAAGTTAAGTTCAATGTACTGTTATACCAATTTTGTAAATAATCTAAAACACCTTTCCTTTTGGATTTATTTTTTTGATTAAGCCCTTTTTTAATAAGTACATAACTTATAAAAGGCACTAAAAATATAGCCACTATCATTGAAATAGCTAATGTAATGCCTATGGTAACAGGAAAAGTGCCAACAAAATCATTAGCAATTCCAGTGAGAAAAAACATAAGTGGGAAAAAGGAAGCTGTAATGGCTAATGTAGCAGATAATACAGGAATAAATAGTTCTGTAGCTGCTTTCCATGCTGCATTCCATGGAGTTTCTCCTTCATCTAATTTTTCAATATGCTCATCTATAATAACAATGGCATTATCTACTACCATCCCTAGAACTACAATTAGAGCTGCTAATGACACAATATGGAGTTGGATACCTACCATTTGCATAATTCCTAAAGTAATTAAAACAGAAACAGGAATTGATACAGCGGCAACTGCAGCGACACGATAAGGTAAAAAGATCATGGTTACTATAATAACTGCTATAATTGCTAATAAAAATTCAACCAAAAAATGGGAAATAGAATCATCTACTACTTCTGGCAGATTGGATATTACATTTAATTTCACATCACTATCAGTGGTTTCAGAAAATTTGTCAAGTACTTGGCTTACTTCCTTCCCAAAATGCACAATATTGTTGCCTTTTTGCATTTCTAAAGAAAGCAGAAGGGCACTATTGCCATTATTTCGAATTAAATTATCAGGTTTTTCGTAATGTTTCTCTATGCGAGCAACATCTTTTAAACGTACAATGTTTCCCTGCGGATCTGAGTAAATAATTTGTTCTTCTAAATCATTAATAGCTTCAAATCGAGGAGGTAAATGAATAGGTAAAACTAAATCCCCATTATCTAATTGGCCAGAGTAATTAAGTGCATCTTGCAACTTAAATGCCGCTAATATATTTGAAGAATTAACATTAAATTCCGTTAATTTCTCTGGTTTTATATAAATATAAATTTTCTCTTTTTGTGTGCCATACCCTTTTATTTTAGAGACAGAACTAATCTTTCTAATTTCATCCTTCAAGTCTTCCATTATTACTTCAAGTTCCCTATAACTTTTCTCTTTAGAAGACATGGTAATCAACAAGGCTGAAGTATCTCCAAAATCATTACTCCCTATCAAGGCAACTACACCTGATGGGAGTTGCATTTTTAGCTCTCCAAGGCCAATTCTAAGTTTTGACCAAAATTTATCTGCATTTTTAACATTGTCATTAAGCTCAACATAAACAATCATCATACCTTCTTTGGAATGTGAATAGGTTTTTGCTTTTTTAACTTCTTCATAACCAAATAGGTAATCTTCAACTTTTGTGGTAAGTTGCTCTTCAACTTCCATTGAAGTAGCTCCTGGGTAAAGTCCTACAACAATACCTTGACGTACCGTAAATTCAGGAAATTCACGCCTTGGCATATTTAGGATTCCAAATATTCCCAAAATCATCATTACTATAACCATAGATAATATGATTTGGTAATGCTTCATTGCGGCTTCTATGATGTTTATTTTTTTCATTCTGAAGTTTTATATTTCTAATTTTATAACAATATTACCTTTGTTAGAAAGTTACTTTTACCTCGTTGGATAATTTCTGTTTGCCTTCTGTAACAACTAAATCTCCTTCAAAAAGACCTGATACTATTTCAATTTTATTATTTATAAATGATCCTAGCTGGACATGTTTTTTTATAGCAGTTTTAGATTGAGAATCAATAACATAAACAAAGCTTTCTCCTTCTTTATCTTTTATTACACATTGATAGGGGATTGTTATTATATTATTTTCTGAACTTATATTTATAGCAATATCACAAGCCATTCCTGGCTTTATCTCCATTTTAGAATTAGGAATAAGAATTTTTATATCATAAGTTTTAGATATAGGATTTGCTACTACTCCAATCTTTTCAACTTTACCATTATAAATTTGGCTGCCTAATGCAGGAATAGTAATATTTGCCATTTGTTCCTTCTTAATTTTATTGATTTCATTTTCTGGAACAGAGACTCTAATGTACACTTCATCAATAGAAACAATATTAAACACTGGATCCCAAGGAATGGAAGTTTCTCCTATATCTAAATTACGCATCCCAATAAAACCGTCTGAAGGTGCTTTAAGTGTACCATTAGCAACATTTTGTAAGGCAATCTGATTTGCTGATTTCGCTTGTTCTAATTTAGTTTTTACATCTTGCCATCTTATTTCTGGCAAACTACCTTTATCGTGTACAGTTTTTAATCTGTTGTAAGCATCTTGAGCCTGTTTTTGAGTTGCTTGTGTTCCTTGATATGCGTTTTTGAATGAGGCATTTTTCAATATTGCTAATACTTGTCCTTTTTTTACAAAATCTCCTTCGTCAACATTTATTTTAGTTACGATTCCGGGAATTAAAAAACTCAACGGAATAGTCTTTTTAGGAATTACATTTCCGTTATAACTCAATTTATTACTGGATGCACCATTAGTTACTTTTTGTACTTCAACTTTAATTGGAGCTGTTGAACTATTGCTTTCCAGTTTATTCTGACTCTCTTTGTTATGGCAGCTATATGTCACAATTAAGGGAACTATTAGGATATACCATTTTAATTTTACAATTGATTTAGCTAATTTGTTCATGAATTTTAGTTGTTATAATATTTATACTTTTATCGTTTTATAGTCAGTTATGTTTAAAAAAAATTATCGAGATAATCCTTTTGTAAAGATGTTCATCAAATTTTCAAAATAAGGTGAATATCTATCATATTTATCTTGTAAAAAAAACGGTATTTCTAACCCTTTTAATACCATAATATAAACATCTAATAAGACATCTATATCTGTTTGTTCAACAAACTCACCGGTTTTAACCCCTTGTGATATTATCTTTTTTAAGCTTGCCTTTTCCCAAAGATCTAACTCATTTCTTAATTCATCAATAAAATCGAAATGTTCAAAGAAATCTGCTTTTAAAGTTTCGTGATAGTTAGCGGCTTCACTTAAAACCTCCATTCTTTTAATTAGATATTCTTTAATTTTACCAGAAGCACTTAAATCTGTATTATCAATAATTATAGACAATTGTGTTTTTAAGCTTATCATTTCTTTAGATACAACTTCTTTAAACAATTCTTCTTTACTACTAAAATGATAATATAAAGAGCCTTTTGCCTTTCTTGCTATTTTAGCAATTTCATCCATTGAAGTTTTATGAAAACCAAACCTGCTAAATAATTTGTTAGCAACACTTAAAATTTTATCCCTAGTATCTTCTAAAGCCATTTTTTTATTTTTTATCCTATTTGACTATATTAGTTTTAAAGTACAAAGAAACGGTTTTTTTATAAACTGACAAAATGATTTGTGATTTTTATTCTTTGAATGGAAAATAACTGTTCAATTTTTATTTAAACAGCATTAAGTTATAAGGTATACAATTAAAGCTCTAGAATTGCTCTTAATTTAATTAATGTTTTATAGGGGCCTTCTACTGTAAATAAACCAAGAATCCAATCTGGCATAGTAGGACCGGGATAAAATAAGGATTTATATATGACTTTAACCTTATTATCACCTATTGGAGTAAAGACCCATGATCCCGACAACTCTTTCGTAATTCTTGTTATTCCTTTTTTGTGAGGAATATAATCTGGTATACCAGTCAAAATAATTTTAACTGTTTTATTAGATACTATAATTTTTTGATAAAAAGGCATATCTCTATTCTTCAAAGGCCATGGTACTTTAGTTTCAATATAGATATATCTTTCTTTTTTATTAACATCATGAAGTGTTTTTGATACGATTACATCTGACATCCATTGAGTGTAACTTTCAACATTTGCAGCTGTATTTAATATTGTATCAATAGTTGTATTAGTAATCATACTCGCTTTAAACTCAACATTACCTGTTTTTTCAATTTTTCTAGTATGAATTGTAATCCCGTGTATATTTCTCTTTAGATCCCAGTTAATGTCTTGTGCTTTAATAATATTGGCACTAGTTACAAATAGAATTAATAAGAATATATTTATTGTATTCTTCATATTTATCAATCTTCATTTAATTTATTTTTATACTCTTTAATGTTTTTTAGAGCTATATGTTTTCCAATTTTAACTAATTCTTCAGCCTTATAAAAATCAAAAACACCACATGAATCAATAGATATGTTTATTAGTATATCTGGAGGGGTCTTTTCAATTACCATAGCTGAGACCTGATTAATTAATATATTAATGGTTTTAGATATAAGGTTAAAATATGCAAACCTTTCATTTTGTTGAATAGGTAAAATATTTTGTAAATGGTTTTTAAAGCTATTCATTTTTTGTGAATAAGCCTTTTGATTTTTATCTTTAACACTTTTCGAAGTAGGAGGTTTATATACCGGAACATCTGCATTTACATTGACGACGATTAATATATCATTTTTAGTTCTTTTTACATTACTAATAGGAACGTTATTCATAATTCCTCCATCTACCAAAAGAGAATCTTTTGTTTTTACTGGAACAAATACTGTTGGAATTGAAACAGATGCCCTTACGGCTTCGTATAATCTTCCATTTGTAAAAACTATTTCTTTATTATTAGTAATATCGGTAGCTGTAGCAGCATAATTTATTTTTAATTCTTCAATATTCACATCAGGAATAAATTTCTTCATTTTTTTAAATACGCGTTCTCCTTTAACTAATCCTTGTGAACTAAAAGTAAAGTCTATAAGCCTAAATATTTCTAATTTATCCAGTGAATAGATCCATTCTTTATACTCTTTTATTTTTCCAACAGCATAAACTCCTCCAATTAGTGCACCCATAGAAGTACCTGAAATTGATTTAATATTGAACCCTTGTTTTTCTAATTCTTCAATGACACCAATATGTGCAATTCCTCTAGCGCCTCCACCAGATAATACTAATGATACATTTTTTTTCATTTTATTAGTTTTATTAGGAGTATCAATATACTATTTATTTTGCGTATTAAAATCGGTATCATTCGACTTTAAATGTAAGTCCAATTGAGGAAAAGGAACTGTAATATTTTTTTCAATAAATTTTCTATTGATAATTCTTCTAATATCACTTTTGACTCTTTCTATTCTAAAAACATTTTCACTATAAAATAAAACTTGAAAATCTAATGACGAATTTCCAAAATTAATAAAGCGTCCTTCTATTAATTCTTTCTTTAATACTTCTGGATGCTCTAATGCACTATCTTCAAGAATTTTTATCACTAAATCCACATCACTACCGTAGGCCACGCCAACATTAATTATAAAAATAGTTTTTTTTGATTGACCACTCCAATTGATTACTTTACTGTTTGTAATCAAAGAGTTAGGAAGCGTAATAATAATTGTATTTCTATTTAATCCTTTAGAAGTACGTAATCCAATTTCTTTAATAATTACCACATCTCCATCAATATCTAGTATATCGCCAACTTTAACTGAACGTTCAAACAGTAAAATTATACCAGAAATAACATCATTAAATATTTGTTGTAATCCAAATCCTACTCCCACAAGTAAAGCCGCAGAACCCGTTAATAGTAAATTAAGTTTAATACCAACTGTTTCTAACATTAAACCAATAGAAATTATCCATATAATATATTTAATGAGTTGATATAATGCAAAAATACTCCCATCGTCTAACTGGTTAATTTTATGTTTACGGGTTAAGGCTTTTTTAATTATTACTAAAATTAATTTAGTTATTAAAAATATTGCCAGAAGACCTAATAAATTAACAACTGTAAGCGTATATTCTTTATAATTTAATATTTCAAAGTGTAAAAAACTGTTTATTGTTTCCATTTAATTTATAGTATATAATATAAAATCTATTCTACATTTTGCCATGACGAAAGATAGATAAAAGAAGCCAAAAACCTAGAATTGTTGCAGCAAGAAATCCGACAAGTCCAATAACAGGAATATCATTCCACAATGGAGGGATTTTTGAATGTACAATTATGGAAGAACCAATAGTTATAGAGGCTAAAACAATGGCGAAAATAATTCGGTTACTTATTTGCTCATGAGAATGGAGCATAGAATCTAAACCCTTATGCTCAATATCCATTTTTAAAGTACCATTTTTTACTTTTTTGATAATCTCACGAATCTCAAACGGTAATTCCTTCATCAGATGTGCTAATTCCTGTGAAGAAATAAACATATCTTTTGCAATTTTACTAAAGTTTATGCGTTGCCTAATCATCTTATTTATATATGGTTTTATTTGCTTGGCAACATTAAAATCAGGATCAAGCATTTCTCCATTTCCTTGTAAAAGGAGTAATGATCTTCCCAACAAAAAAAGATCGGATGGCATTTTTAAATTATTCTCAGGAAAGAATTTTATTACATCACGAATTAAACTCGCCATATCCATTTCTTCTAGCGATCGATAAAAATATCTTTCAATAAGTTCAGTAATTTGTAGCTCCAGTTTTTGTTTATCAACTTTACCAGTTGTTCCACATAATCTTAATAAATTCCTAATAATTCTATCAATGTCGTTATCAATTGCACCTGTGATCATAGATGTAATTAATTCTCTTGATGATCGGGTTAATGTTCCCATCATTCCAAAATCAAGAAAACAGATAACATTTTCTGGTAATACCAAGATGTTTCCTGGATGAGGGTCAGCATGAAAAAATCCATATTCAAATACTTGCTTTAGTACCAGATCCGCTCCTTTTTTTGCGATAATTGTTCGGTCAAGTGAATTTTTTTTTAAATTTTCAATATCAGAAATTTTAATACCATCAATGAACTCCATTGTTAGTACTTTCTTTGTACTATATTTTCTGTAGCATTTTGGAACGTAGATATTTAGGTCTTTTTGAAAATTATTGGCAAATCGTTCAATGTTTGAAGCCTCAATAGAAAAATTTAATTCTTTTCGTATAGATATTTCAAATTCCTCCATTATTTTAATAATGTTAAAAGATTTCATATCTTTTGAATGTTTCTCTATCATTGTAGCTAGGTGAAACATTATTTCTAAATCAGTTTCAATAATTCGATCAATTCCAGGACGTTGTACCTTAACTGCAACTTCTTCTCCTCCGATAAGATTTGCCTTATAAACCTGAGCAATGGAAGCTGCTGCTATTGGCTTAGGGGGAAAAAATTTAAAAATTTCCAAGACAGATTTTCCTAACTCTTTCTCAATTAATGAAACCGCCTTGGTCTCTGAAAAAGGAGGAACCGAATCCTGTAATTTCTTAAGTTCAGTGATTAAGTCAATTGGGATTAAATCTGGTCTTGTACTCATTATTTGACCAAATTTGATAAAAGTTGGCCCAAGTTCTTCTAAAACAAGCCGCATGCGTTCCCAACGCGAAAGAGTTGCAATAGTAGAATCTACTTTTCTGAAAGCAATTTTTCTTCCAAAATCAATAACACTTTCCAAGCCTGATTGAGAAACAACATCTACAAATCCATACTTTATGAGTACTTTAATAATTTTGAGATATCGATTAGTATGACGATATGTTTTATCAATTATTCTAGTTTTATGAATCATTGTTTAATTATTATTGTTAGTTATAGTGTTTACTGATTGAACAAAATTTATCCAATTTGTATTTAATTCTTCTAAAAATAATTCTCCTGCTTCTGTTAATTTATAATATTTTCTAGGCGGCCCAGATGTTGATTCTTCCCAGAAATAACTTAACAACCCTAGATCTTTTAATCGCTTTAACAATCTGTAAATAGTACCCTCAACCACTAACAAATTTGCATTTTTAAGTTGTACAAGTATTTCACTAGCATATGCATCTCCACCCTGTAATATAGATAGGATACAAAACTCTAAGACCCCTTTTCGCACCTGCATTTTTATCTTTTCCTTTTTATATTTTATAATCATAATTCTCTAATAAGTGTAAAATTCATTAGTTTTTTATAATCTTCAAAAAAAATCTCTACATCTGTTATTAAATATGCTAGTAATTTTGAAATGTCATCTATTTCAACTACATCTAACGGTATTTATAAACGCGATAGTGGTTTAATACTAAATTCAAAAGTAGTTCATAAAACATAGTTAAGCGACAAATTGAAAGTTAAGAGTCTAGAAACCTGCTACTCGCTTATACCATATTATGGGCTTTTTTTATTAAGCCATCATTCCTCCGTCAATAGGATTAGTAGTTCCTGTGATAAATTTGCTTTGGTCACTTCCTAAAAATAGTGCGAATTGAGCAATTTCTTCCGATTCTGCATATCTACCTAACGGAATATCACTTTCAAAAGATTCTTTTACAGGCTCAGCATCTCCACCTCCAGCAGCTTGAGATTCAATTGAACGCATCATTCTATTATTTACTGGAGAAGGATTAATGGTGTTTACTCTAATTCCTCTAGGAGCAAGCTCTTTAGCTAGTGTTCGCATTATCCCAATTACCCCATGCTTAGATGCAACATAAGCTATTAAACCAGGAAAACCTGTTAGTCCTGCAACGGAAGATGTAATAAGTATACTACCTCCATCATTCATTTGTGGAACTATGTATTTATTGCCAAGAAAAACACCTTTTAAATTTACAGCTATTACTTTATCAAATGTATCAACAGGGTAATCAACTGCAGGAGCAACAACTCCTTCAATACCTGCGTTGTTAAAAAAAATATCAATTTTCCCAAATTTGTTTACTGCTTCTTGTACGTAGTGTTTTACATCGGTTTCTTTTGATACATCCGCTACACAATACGATAAATTATTGCTAGCTAATTCATCTGCCACTTTTTTTAAGTTATCTTCAGATAAATCTACTAAAACTACTTTTGCACCTTCTTCTAAGAAGAGTTTGGCTGTTGCTGTCCCAATTCCACCAGCACCACCAGTAATTACTGCAACTTTGTTTTCTAATTGTTTCATTTTTTTTAAAATTAAATTTAGTCGTTTTTTATACTGGGCTCTGCTCCAGTTTTATTTTTCAAAATTTTGACTAATGTCAAATTTTGTTATTTTTATTCTCAATTCCTCCTATTTTTAACCTCATGAATACCTTCAAACATACCATCAAGTGTATCTTTAGTAATCTCCTTAACGGTATCGGTCGTATGACCTCTCAATTCCATAGTTTTTTCATACTCATCTTTAACAAATAAGACGATATCGTTTCTAATACCTTTACTCTCAGCAGAAATCTCTACGATCCCTTTTTTGATTTTTCCTTTTGTAGCCGTACAACTCTTGTTTTAAATTATGGTACAAAGGTAGATACTTGCATTATTAAGAATTACCACTTAAGTGGTACAATAAGAATTTATTTTAAATAATAATATAATCTATGTTAAAATGCTAAAAAAGAGAGAATGCATTAGTATGATAGTAATGTTTTATTTGAGTAATGGGCAAACTATCAAACCAATCGTTACACCAACTATTACAGTTTTAACATAGGTCTTATTACCAGGCTAATTCTTGATTTAATTACTGATAATAAAAACTTTTAAATGTTTATTTTCTTTTTCTTAGGAATAAGAATTTACCTTCAAAAAAATAAACAGTCTTATGAAAAGACTGTCTATTCTATTGCTCTAAACTGAATTATTCTTTTCTGATTTTACTCGAAGTTTTTTCTAAAATATTGGCAATTTTATTGTGTACTTTTTTATCTAAAGAAAGCTGAGTATCTTTAATACATTATTGATTTTTTTCTTTGTAAAGATTTTAATACTAAATCATGATTTTTTAATGCAGCACTAACAATTTCCCATCCTTCGCCAATATAATTACTTGTTGCTTCTTTAAAAGATGCTTTTTTATACTTATCTCTATGTTTTAAACCTGGCAATCTTGTAAATTTTATAGATTTTTCAACTGACATATAATAAAAAAACAATAGCGTTTCTACACCAAATCTCGATTGTTTTATTTTTTCTAAAATTGGCATAATATCATTTTTGAATAATGCACGTTCTCCAGTCAGTATTTTCAATGGATTTATTTCTTTGGTTAAAACATTAACTGTAGAATAGCCTAAAACCATTTCAAATTCATTATTTACCAATGGCTTTATTAATTCGGATGTATAGTTAGGTGTTATCTTAGTTTGATCCGCATCAATGAATACCACTATATCATGTGTAGCATTTTCAACACCGATTGCCATTGCATAACCTTTTCCTTTGTTTTTATCAAAATGAATAACTTGTAGGTTAAATTCAAATTTTAGTTTATCAATAATGTTTTTTGAGTTATCTGTAGAACCATCATTTACTACAACAATTTCATCAATAAATTGCTCTTTAGATGTAGAAATAATTACATTTCCCACTGTGTCTTGTTCGTTAAAAACACAGATTATTGCTGTTGTTTTTTTCATTTTATTTTAATAATTATTATATACTAGTTTTCTTATTTTTTCTGCCCATTCTAAATGGCTTTGTGATTTATCAAAAGATTTATAAGAAATAGGTTTCATTATTTTTACCCTAATTGTTTTGTTTTGCATATTAAACAATTCTCTCGGTAAAAGAACAAGTTCAATATTGGTTTTAATAAATAACATTTTTCGCAATAAAAATATAGTGTAAAACAGGTTTGAATTTTTACCGTAAAATCGGATAGGAACAATATTTCGTTTATTAGAAATGGCCTTTTTAATAAAACTCTTTTCCCATCGTTTATCACGAACTCTTCCATAAACAATTCTTGAAACAAACCCCGCTGGAAAATGAGTTATTGGAATATTAGAATCATATGCCTTATTTAACTCTTTGTAATATTCTTTTGAGCTTTTGTTAAAAACACTAACATTAAGAATAAGTGGTTTTAATTGTGGTACATGTTTGAAAGCATCATTTCCAATTGCCCTTAAATCTCCATATTTTTCACCTACTATACTTGTTAATATTAGTCCGTCCAATATTCCAAACGGATGATTTGCAACAAAAATGGATTTTCTATTATTTGGTAAATTTTCAATTCCTTCAATTTCAATAGTTATATTTAATTTTTCAATTACTTTTTCTAAAAAGGGCACTCCTTCAATATCCTTAAATTCTGAAAGAATTTCATTCATCCCATCTTGTCTTATTATTTTACCAATTATTTTTATTGAAAAATTTGGGAAGCTTTTTAATAGGTTCGAGTTACTATTCTTTATAATATTTTCAATGTTAATGTATCTCATTTCCTATTTACAATTACTATAAAACGAAAGGACTAATATCTATTTATATAAAATATTTTTCTAATTAATCTTTTCTAATCTTCTCAGAAGTTTTTCGCAAGATGTATGCTATTTTATTTCGTGCTTCTTTATCCCTTTTTTCTAAATATGATTGTGCATCAGCAATATCTTTTTGAATTTGCTCTATATTATACTTGATCTCCTGAGTTCCATATTCTTTACTACGAACATACCATTCATTTGCTTCTTTAAGATAGGTTTGTGCTTGAATATATGTTTTTTCTGATTGTGCAGCAATTTTTGCTCTCAAAAGTGCTTCCTCAGCCCTAAGTTCAGTATATTTCATATTGATTGAAGCAATATTTTTTTGTTTTTCCGTTTGAAATTTTTTGTTATATCTTTCAGACAGAGTCTTTGCTTCATCAGCAATTGTAGATACCTTTTCTAAAGCATCAACCCTTTTTTGTTCAATACTTTTTTTAGCAGTATTTACTTTTGCTTTCAATAGGTCAATTTCTGCTTTTGTTTTTTCATCAGCTGTTGTTTTAGCCTCTGAAAGATAATTTTTAGCATTTTCCAATTCTTCTTTTGCCTTTTTTTCAGATTTATCAACCTCAAGTGCAATTTTAGATTTTAAGAGTGCAACTTTTGTCTTTGTTAAAGCATAATTAGTTTTAGCATCCTTTTTTATTGCCTCATTCAAGTCTACAGCAAAAATTTTTGTATTTTGAGTTGTAGTTTTGACATTATCTTTCACCACAGTTTTGCTTGATTTACAACTTATAATGAATGAACTGATAAAAACAACCGTAAATATTATATTTATATGTTTCATGTTTCTATTCTTTAATTATTGAGGAATTGAATTAATCTTTTCTAATATTATCAGAAGCTTTTTGTAAAATATCTGCTATCTTATTTCGGGCTTCTTTATCTTTTTTATCTAAATATGATTGTGCATCAGCAATATCTTTTTGAATTTGCTCTTTGTTGGACTTTATCTCCTGAGTTCCATATTCTTTACTGCGGATATACCAATCATTTGCTTCTTCAAGATAAGTTTGTGCTTGTGTATATGTTTTTTCTGATTGTGCAGCAATTTTTGCTTTTAAAAGAGCTTCCTCTGCTTTAAGTTCAGCATATTTTCTATTGATTGTAGCAATGTTTTTTTGCTTTTCGCTCTGAAACTTATCATTGTATTTTACAGATATAGTTATAAGATCATCAATAGAATCAGATAGATTAACTAAGGCATCATCTCTTTTTTGTTCAACACTTTTCTTAGTTGCATTTACTTTAGTTTTAAGTAAATCAATTTCGGCTTTTGTTTTCTCATCAGCAGTTTCTTTTGCCTCTGAAAGATAGTTACTTGCCTTATCCAATTCTTCCTTTGCCTTTTGCTCAGATTTGTCAATTTCTAGTGCAACTTGAGACCTCAAAAGAGCCACTTTAGCCTTCGCTAAAGCATAATTAGTTTTAGCTTTTTTTTCAACTGATACAGTAACATCTGAAACTTCAGATTTTACATTTTCTCTTGTAGTTGCTACTTTGTCTTTTATGACAGTTTCGTTAGATTTATAATTAAATACTAATGAAACTAACAATAAAACAGCAAGTGTCCCGATTATTAAATTTTTATTTTTCATGAGATTCTTTTTTAATTGTTTACAAATTAAATTATGAATTTACTTTATTAGATAGATTTTTCAACCAATCTGAGACTTTGCTAAGTGAATGGCTTGTCAATTTTTTTGAATATCGTTTTGTAGAAATTATCAAATCTTTTGCTGCCTCTTTACTTTTGTCTGCAGTTTTATGCAAAGCATTTGAAATAGCATCTGAAGCTTCATTTTTCTTTTCACTGGCATAATCTTTTAGTGCATCGCCAATAGCTTCAAGTTTGTCTTTTTCTTCATTCTTGGTTTCTTTGAGTTTTTGAAATGCATCTTCTATTTCTTCTTTTACTGAATCCTCAATATTGTCTATTTTATGCTCAACTTTGTGTGATGCTTCTTCAAAAAAACCTTTTGCTTTTTCCGCAACTTCCTTACTTTTAGCTAAAGTATTTTCACTTACTTCTCTAGCAATTTCTACCATAACTTCAGCAGATTCTTTCATTAAATCTTTAATTTCAACATTGTCTTCTTTAAATTCCTGAGCAAGTTCTAAGCCTTTATTTTTTGCCTCACCAATACCCTCATAGATACCGTCAAGTGTATCTTTAGTAATTTCCTTAATTATATCAGAAGTCTGATTTTTAACATCAATGGATTTTTTATACTCTTCTTTAACGAATGTGATGATGTCGTTTTTAATGTCTTTACTTTCAGTAGCAATCTTTACTACTCCATTCTAATTTTTTCTTTTGTAGTCATAATTTCTAGCTTTAAATTAAATTATAGTACAAAGGTAAAGGCGTGTATTATTATGAATTACCACTTAAGTGGCACAACAAGAAATTATTTTAAAATAAATAGCAATATTTATTTTAAAATGTTAAATATGAGTGAAGTATGATGAAAAATATATTAAAAAAAAGCAATAAATATTAGAATGAAGTTCGCTTTTTTAATTCTTCTAATAACTTCTGAAAATCTTTTACTTCAAGATATTTTCTTTTTACAGATAATAAGTTACTATTTTTTAAATCTTGAACATGACGATTAACAACATTTCGTACACTACCAATCATATTAGCTAATTGTTCGTGTGAAAGATTATTAATGAGTGATAGTTTTCCCGTATTTTTATCAGTATTTCTCAGAATTAATTTAACAAATCTAGTCCAAGTATCATATAAAGCAAGGTCAGTAGCAGCTTCTTCAAAGTATCTTAGTTGTTTACCAAGATAGGGAAGCAACGTTTTATTAAAACTAGGATGTATATGTAACCATTCTCTTACTATTTCAATAGGCGCTACTAACAATTCTAAGTTATCTAGAGCAGTAGCGATTATATCATGTTCACCCTCGTCTAATAGACATATTACATCAAAAATGTCTCCAGGGCCAAGAATATTAATAATATATTCTTTGTCAATATCAAAATTTATTTTTGATATTTCTACCCTTCCTGAGATAATAAAATAAAAATTATATAATGTTGATTCAGACGTAAATGGAAAATTATCTTTTAAATATGCTTTACTATGAAACATTTCTAAAATTTCATGTAGCACACTATCTTCGACCTCTGAAAAGTGAGGTGATTGTTTGAGACTATTAAAATAATATGAATAATTTGATATTTCTATATTCATTTTTTGATTTGCCTATTAAAATTGATTATATTCATTCACATGTATTGTTTATCTTTTTTCTTAATAACCCGTTGTGCATTATGATTTAAATAAAAAAAAGTTGCTCATCTTACTGATAATCAGTATATTGTTTTAGCGATAAAACATTAAACATGAACAACTTA
>JGI24023J19991_10001302_pt1 | contig 19343 bp, 11 predicted proteins | sample Cruoilmetagenom1_FD_19991 | JGI IMG/M metagenome (IMG submission 19991) | reverse complement strand
ATGGCGGCGGTGGGCGGCAGGGCCGCGGAGACTTCCGATCGCCCGTCACCGACCAGGTAAAAGGTATCACGCACCCGCCGGGTCCGGATCCGGTCACTATAACCCCAGCCGCCGATTCCCGACGCGCATACCAGCAAGCGGGGATCGGCCATGAAGGTGTCGGCCATCATCTTCTTGTCCCGAGCACGGTCCAGGGCTTCGACGATAACGTGGCACGGTTCAAATACCTGGCGGACATTGCCGGCATCCAGGCGAGTCTCCAGCGCCTGCATGTCAAGATCCGGGTTGATGCCCAGCAAGTTGGCTTCAAGCGCCCTCACCTTCTCCATGCCCACCTGGTCGATGAAGAAAAACTGGCGGTTCAGGTTGGACGGCGCCACATGATCGAAATCGGCAACCACCAGCCGGCATATTCCCGACCGGACCAGATGGGCAGCGACATTTGAGCCCAGGCCGCCGGCACCGGCGATGCCCACGCAAACCGATCCCAATCGCTGGATCTGGTCATCCGTGAAATGGGTGCGAAGGCCGTTGAGAAATGGATTGTCCACCACGAATAAACCTCCATTTATCATTCGGATGTTGAGATTGGATCTTCACCCACCTGAACCGGCCGAGACACCCGCGTATACATCATCCCCTTGCGCCTCCAACCGTCCCCCCCAACGCTTGCCAATCCTTAAATACGGGCTGCCAACCGGACCGACGCAACATGGCCGCCATCTCCGGCACGGAGCGTTCGTCGGAAATCTCGAACTGACCGGGATTCTCTCCCTCATCGGTTCGACCGCCAACGGCCGTGCAGGAACCGGCAGACATGCGGGTAACACCCAAGGGCAGGAGCCGGTCCCGGAAGCGAGCAGACTCTCGGGTGGAGATGGTGATACCCACCCGGGGCATAAACAGGCGTAGGGCGGTCATCGCCTGGACGATATGGCGGTCTTCGACGATCCAACCTGGCTGAAATCCGCCCACGTGGGGGCGCATGCGGGGCAGAGAGATGCCGATCTCCGTCTCCGGATAACGGTCCAGTAAGTATTGGGCGTGCAGGCCGGCAAAAAAGATGTCCCGCCGCCAGTCATCCAGGCCCAACAGTGCACCCACGTTGACCGATCGCATGCCTGCCCGGCAGGCGCGCTCCGGGCGATCCATGCGAAAACGGTAGTCCCGTTTGGGGCCTTTGGGATGCAACCGGCGGTACAGTGCCTCGTTGTAGGTCTCCTGGTAAATGGTCAGGCTGTCGACCCCAACATCGATCAGGCGCCGGTAGTCGGCCTGCGACAAGGCATAGATTTCCATACCGATGGCCGAGAAATAGCGGTTCAGCACCTTACAGCAACCTTCGATATAATCAACGCCGGCCACAGCCGGCGCATCGCCGGTGAGAATCAGGATGTGTTTGAGCCCGGTATCGGCAATGGCCTGGGCCTCGACGTCGACTTCCGCCACGGTCAGCTGGCGCCGGACGATGCGGTTGGTCTGGTTGAATCCGCAGTACAGACAACTATTGGTGCAGAAATTGGACAGGTACAACGGCGTAAAAAGCACCATGGTGCGACCGAACTGGGAGACCGTCAGGGCGTGAGCCTGCTGGGCCATTTGCTCCAGATGCAGCCCGGCTACCGGCGACAACAGGCATAGGAAATCTTCGAGGGTAAGCGTGCGTTTGCTCAGCACCCGCCGAACATCAGCGTCGGTCGTCGATTCAACCCGACGGCAAAGGGCGCCATCACGATAAACGGCGTAACACTCGTAAAAGCCCATGGCTTGCACCTTTATTCTTGCTCATATAGAAAACCGGTCAACGGGGAAGATGCCGCGGCGACGGCCCGAACGACTCCCGGTCCGGCGAGCCAAGCCAGTCTGCCGGCCCGAATGGCGGCAGCGAAGGCCCCGGCCATGGTTACCGGATTCGCGGCACTGGCAATGGCCGTGTTCACCAGGCAGGCATCGGCGCCCATCTGCATGGCTTCACAGGCCTGGGATGGCTTGCCGATCCCCGCATCCACAACAACGGGAACCTCGATATCATCGATGATGATCTGCAGCATCTCCCGGGTGGTAAGCCCCCGGTTGCTGCCGATGGGGGCGCCCAGGGGCATGACCGCGGCAGCACCCGCATTCTCCAGCCGACGGGCAACGACTGGGTCCGCATTGATGTACGGCAGCACCACAAACCCCTCCTCTACCAGGATTTCCGTGGCCCGGACGGTTTCGTGACCGTCGGGCAGCAGGTATTTGTAGTCCGGAATAACCTCAATCTTGACCCAGTTGCCGCAACCGATGGCCCGGGCCAAGCGGGCGATGCGCACGGCTTCTTCGGCATTACGGGCCCCGGAGGTGTTGGGCAGCAATTGCATGCCGTCGGGGATGTGCTGCATCACGTTGTCGGTGGTCGCCGCAAAATCCACCCGGCGAAGGGCCACGGTGATGATTCGAGAACCCGAAGCCGCTACAATCTCCGGGATCAGGTCGTCCGCAGGATACTTGCCGGTGCCGATAAGCAGGCGGGAGTCAAATTCCTGCCCGCCAATGGTCAGGAAATCTGTCGCATTTTCTGTGTTCATCGCTTCATCCTCCGCCCACGAATCTGAGGATCTCGAGAGCGTCGTCTTCCTTCAGGGTGATCTGGTCCAAATCGGCCGCCGTGATGATCGTCATGTTGTGTTCCACCACTACGGTGGTCGGCGCTAGACCCTTTTCACGGATCAGATCACCGATGGTGATGCCTGCGGCCACCGGCATCCTTTTCCCATTGAGCTGAATATCCATTATCGTCTCCGAACGGTTCACTGTCCATATCCAATAAAAGCGTTTGATCGATTTTACGGAGAACCGCCGCTGAGGGTGACCAGGAAACCCGCCCATACGGCGGGTTTTTATGACACCGTTTTGCGGGTGACGCCGGCGCCGATCTGCTGAAAGCGGCTCTCGATATCGAAATGCCCCCTGCCGATCTGGTAGACGTTGCGGATGATGGTTTTCTCCGGGCAGGCCAGGCCGGCCAGCAGAATACACGAGGCCGCGCGGATGTTGTCCGGGTTGGTCTCCGCCCCCCTGAAGGTGGTTGGGCCGTTGACGATGGCCAGGCCGTCCTCTTCATTCAAGTCGATGGCGGCCCCCAGTTTTCTCAGGTCCGCCACCTGGCTGAAGCGCTTGTCGAAAATGCGTTCCCGGATATAGCTCTGGCCGTCGGCGATGCAGGATAGGGCCATGATGGCCGGCTGGAAATCCGTGGCGAACCCAGGGTAGGGACAGGTAAGCACATTGACCGGCTTCAGGCGCTTGCCGGTTGAAGACACATCCAGCACATGTCCGTTGATGCCGATGTCGATGCCCATCTGCGTCATCTTTTCGATGAGAATACGCAAGTCGCCCGGCACCACGCCGATGATCGAAATCTTGCCGCCGGCGATCCCGGCGGCCATCATGAACAAGCCGGCATCCAGGCGATCGTTCATGGCATAGTAGTCGATCGGTTCCAAGGTCCGCCCCCCCTCCACCGTCAGGGTTCGGGAACCCAGGCCGTGAATGTTTGCACCCATCTTGATCAGGAAATTGGCAAAGTCGTAGATTTCCGGATCGGACGCGGCATTTTCGATGACGGACACGCCCTTTGAGAAACAGGCCGCCATCATCAGGTTTTCCGTGCCGGTGTGGCTGGGAAAATCCAGGTACATGGTGGTACCTTTAAAGTCTTCACCGCTGATGACGAAGTCGTCACCGCTGGTAATCTGTGCCCCCAGCCGAGCGAATCCGCGGTAGTGGTAGTTCAGGTTTCGGGCCCCCAGGGGGCAACCGCCGACGCCGAACAACCTGACTTCTCCCAGCCGTTTGAGCAACGCCGGGATGAAAAGTACCGATGCCCGCAAGCGACAGGTCAGCGATTCGGGAAGGTCCGAGCGGGTCAAGTGAGTGGCGTCTACGCAAACCACTTTTTCGTTGGCAAAGTAGTCCACCGTGGCACCCACGTAGCGCATGATGTCGAAGGCCACCAGGATGTCGTTCAACGGCGGTACATTGCGGATGACGCTGCATCCCTTTTCTGGCAGCAGGGATGCGGCCAGCATGGGTAGTATGGTATTTTTGGACCCCTGGACACAGACGCTTCCGGATAGGGGCTTGCCGCCTTCGATTTCGATGTATTCCTGAGCGGTCATTTCATTTGCCTCGCTATGAAATTGGGTACAATGATCGATTTCCCGAATGAATAGATAGGCACAAAAGCATGTTCACGGCAACTGATTTTAAAGAACGGGCCGGCGAGCGGTTCACACCCTTGGTGCGGGTGTCGCAGCGCACTGGATGCTTCTTGAAAAAATTGGAATTGATTGTCTATGTCCATATTGCTATGGTGAGTTTTTTTAAGAGATATTCATATCGTCTCAAAAACCATTCATTGGGATCGGAGCAGATTGTTGAATGCCATTGAAGCGATTGTTCTCGGCACTGTCCAGGGCCTCACCGAATTTTTACCGGTGAGTAGTTCCGGCCACCTGGTCCTGTTTCAAAACTTCCTCGGCCTGAATGAACCGGAACTGATCTTCGACATCTGCCTTCACGTAGGCACCCTGTCGGCGGTAATCATCGTCTTCTACCGTGAGATTCTGGACATTCTCCGTGCGCTTTTTCAAATCCAGGGCAGAATGAAAATGGCCGGTGGGTTTAAAAGGCTTTGCGAGACGGATCCGTCCATCCGCATGGCACTGCTGATCGTGGTGGGCAGTATCCCAACCGCCGTCATCGGCCTGTTGTTCAGGGAGATCACCGATCAATTGTTCGGCTCTACCACGATAGTCGGTTGCATGCTGCTGGTCACCGGCACCCTGTTGTGGCTGACCCGCCATATCAGAGGTGGCGGCCGTCCGGTTGGCCAAACCACCCTCAAGGATGCCCTGCTCATCGGAATCGTGCAGGGCCTGGCGATTCTCCCCGGTATCTCGCGTTCCGGCGCCACCATCTCAACCGCTCTGTTTTTAAGTGTGGACCGCAAAGTAGCCGGACGCTATTCGTTTTTGCTCTCCATTCCAGCCATCGCGGGCGCCCTGGTGCTGGGGCTGGATGCGCCGGACCTTCAGACTACCATCCCCATGGACACCATCGTCGTGGGCTCGGCGGTATCGGCGGCGGTGGGCTGGTTTGCCCTGGTAATCCTGCTGCGGGTGGTGGACCGTGGCCAGTTGCATCGCTTTTCCCCCTATTGCTGGCTGCTGGGCATCGTTACCCTGGTGATTGCATGGACGGGATAATATAGGGTGAAATCCTTTTGCGAGCATTAAAAGCGCAATCAACAAAGCCATGAAAATGGCCGCCGTGCATGCTCTTGCCGACCCGACACGTGAGGATGTGCCGGATGCCGTGATCCGGGCCGCCCACCATGTTGCCAAAGAAGGGATTGCCCAGCCGCCGCTGCCCCCTGTACCGCAAAAACCCTTCACTTTCTCAAAAGTAAAACGAAGGCGCCTTTGTGTCGCGGGATAGGCAATCTATTTCACAATCATGCGAAATAAATAGGAAACAGATTAAACAGTTCGCCTTTTTCTCCTTTTCTCACCCCCCTATTGCGTTTAGACCAAGCGCACAATGTCGAAAAAACCCATTGAACCATCATGGTGCCGATCCAGATCAACGATTGGCATGGATAATCCCGTCAATAGGGAGCCGGCAAGCATTTTCCGACAGCGCAGGTGAGATGTTAAATCAGCGAGAAGGTTCGCTGACCATCAGAAAACAGCCAATAAAGCATAATCGGCATAAATATTGTATCGTCAAGGGAAGACCCAAAAGACGGGTATTGCCCGTTGGAATTGGAATCCAACCGAAAGTCGGAATATGGCGTCAGCCCGAACGGACATGGAGATGGACCAGGACCTTAAACCATTGTATTCCGATAAAAAGACACGCAATCCCGCCGGCGAGACCTGGCTGAGCGGAGGGAAGCTGATTCAGCAAACCGGCGTTTCAAAGAGAGATTTGATCCGATTCATTCAACTGGGGGCGTTGCCCAAATCAATGATGCGGCTCTCACCAGCCGGCCGCACCGGCGCCCCCAAGAGAAGCTACTTTTCAAGGTCTATTCTGGAGCGCGTCGGCATGTTGAAGCACTTGAGGGAGGAAGGGCACTCCGTTGAAGCCATCGCAGCCGAATTGCGGGAAGCTGGAGAAGGTGCACCGTTTCCCCGGGACCAAGCATGGCCAAAAACACCGCCCCCGGCGCCTTTTGCCGAAGAAGTGCCGGAGGGTTACATACCGCCTCGGGTCCACCTTCGCATTGAAGGCACGACGGGTGCCGCCTTTTTTGTCAATCACGACCTTCGCATCGCATGGATCAGAACCGACCGAGAGGACCGCCTCTCCCGAACCATCAGCAACGAATTGGCCGATGATCCATCCGGAACCGTTTTTGACATCATGCTGCGGGCATCCTTAAAAGAACTGGTTTTCAATTGGCAGCCGTTGTTTTCCTTCACCTATCGATTCTTACAGGAGACCACATCACCGGGACCATTCAACCGGTTGGCCCCGACGATTTCGCTCAACCCGGAAAGAACCGATCATCCGGAAAAATCCGGTTCCGATGCGGTAAAATCGGGACCCATAGACAGTTGCCCGATCCGTCTTGAGGACGATGAAGGCCGGATTCGGAATATGCGAATGTATGGGATCGCTCTGTTGGAAGGGACACTCTTTATTTTGAATGAAGAGCGCGAGCAGGATGCCGGTCACACGACTGGCCAATCCGATGCCGCCTCCGGGAAAATACCCTTTGGTGTGCTCTCAGCCCGCCTCGACGATTCCCGCAACATCGTCGACACCCTGCTGCCGGAAACCTATTTTCAGCTGATGACACGCATCTGGGACCAAATCGATCGCGTACTGGCATCCAACGGTGGCCACCGCGCCAAACGCAGCGGCACCGAAGTGCAGTACATCATCCCCCGGCAGGCGGACACGGATCCCGCCTATAATGCCATCCACTGCGCCGTTGAACTCAGAGACAAGATGCGTGAACTCCGGAAATCACTGAAAGCGGAAGGGGTATGGTATGCCGATATCCGTCTGAACATCGGCATCAGCAGCGGAAAGGACTATCTCAAACAGGACGATCCGACCGCCAGCATGTCATTCATGCTGCCCGGCGGGGCGGCGGACCAGGCCTTCCACCTCTCCGCCATCGCCCACGGGGGGGGCATCTGGATCACCAAATCGGCTTTCAGCCATCTTTCGCCACATCAGATAAAACGAATCACCTTCGGTATCTATCGCGACAACAGGCTGATCCCTAGCATCTTCGCGCAGGTATCCGATCTTCCCCATCCCCCCGATACCCCACCGTTGGGACGCGGCATCCGATCGCTTTTCATCACGCGCATTATTTCCCTGCAGCCGAGCAAACGGTCCCAGCGACTCGAGACAATCAATCGATAAATTGCATTTCCGGACGATTATCGTTCACGGTAGTCACTTCATATCTCTCCAGTCACCCGCACTTGGGCTCACCGTCGCTTCACCACCATTCGCCAGGGGTTCGGGGAGTCTGCCTTGTCGGATTTGATTTCCACAATCTTGACCCCATGGTAGCCCTCTCGCGTCACGATTGAGGTGTGGGGACCTTGGATGGATGTGTCGGCATGGATGGTGCCGACGGTTTCAACGATCGGGTTCCTTGCAAATACGCCATCCTTGATCTGTGAAAATTCATCGAGTTGCCGGATCTTTTCCCCGAGCAGTTTGATTGCTTTCTCATCGGTCCGTATTTCCTCACGCAGGCGTTCCATATCTTCAAATACCCGCTGACGGTCCTCTCTCAGTTTGGTAATCGTTGCCAGCGACCGTTCGGATGTCGATCGCAGTTGCTTGATATGTGATTTGATTTTCCATGTATCGGATTGGGCGTCCGGTTGAAGCGATTTGAGCATCATGGCAAACTGGCCCAGTTTCTTCAGGGTGCCGTTTTGCACCTCCGCCGCACTGGCGATCATCTGTTCCATTTTGTCGGACTTTTCCGTCAATTCGCAAAAGGATGTTTCCAAATCCTTGCGGTGCTGCTCTTTTTCCGCGATCTGCCCGTTAATCGCCTTTAACGCCTCGTCGATCTTTTTATGGACACCGACAATCAGTTCACAGGGTTCGGAAATTTTAGAGCCGATACCGGCGGCCATAATGCCATTTTTGGTCTGCACCTTGGATGTCAGAATTTTTCCATTATCAACGATGACCGTGCCACCGGAAATGATGGTGGAATTGGAGACGTCCTTATCGACGATGACGTCACCCATGACTTCGATGGTCGATTGATGAATATACCGTGCCCGCAGGTTACCGCCGGTTTTCAGACGGGTGCCGTTGAGCCCTCCCAAAACGATGATATCGCCGACGATATCGCCATCCGCATTGTTGATCTCCCGGGTGCACAAGCTGCCCCCTTTTACACGGTACCCGGCATTGACGATACCTTCCACTTCGATGTGGCCGTCAAAATTGACATGGCCAGTTTTAATTCCGATATCACCTGCGATATTGAGATCCTCAAAGACATACACCTTGCCGTCTGCGGATTTAACCGGACGGCCATCGGTCGCGGCCATTGCCTCCAAGCCGTCTTCGGACAACTTAATGCCCTTGCCGTGACGCAGCTTGACGTCCGGGGGTTCGGGTTGGTCCACGGGTTGGCCGAAGATATCGATGCCGGGTTCTCCTTGTTTACCCAACCTTTTTTCTGCGACTATTGCTCCGGCCTTTATCTGGGGGATCTTTCCGCGATCCTTGTAATCCATATAACCGGTCTCTTTGAGGGTGCCGATTTTCAAAGGGTCGGTATTGAAGTGATAGACCAGTTTGGCTTTTCCGTCCGGAACCGGTGGTTTCCCTCGGGCGATGGTCCACGGCTCATTGGGTTTTGGATTGCTGACCAAATCCTTTTTCAGATGGGCAGGCTCACGGATACCGTATTGAATCCCGTTTATCTTGATGGTTTCGGCGATATCGGTCATCTCTAATGCTTCAGGATGCCGTCGGGTTCGGCGGATAACCCCCTCAACCTTGTCTTCGCTGACACAGAACTCATAGCCTTTGACGGATAGCCGGCTCTTTTCATTCGCCATCTGTTGCGCATTTTTCTTCAAGACCAATACCTCACCCGAAAAGTTTTCGTAAGCCGGATGACCATCCGGCACATCGCCCGTGCCGAGCTATAATATCACATGATGACCGATCCTGCATTAAAAAATACCCGCCCTTCAGAGATCTATGAACTCGTCAAGCCATACGCTAGTCGATTTCTAACCGGCAAGAAACGATGATCTAATAAAACATTGCTAAAGAGATCCGAAGCAGGTTTCTCTTCCTTAGGGTTCGCGAAAAAATAACTTCGCAGAATTGGCGCTCAGATTTGGTCCAGGTTTGGCTGATCTGAGAGAGCAAAACTACAGGAATAGCGAGCTATTACGAGGCTTTTGAGAGTGAGGTATCAGCCAAAGATGGGCTGAAGCTGAGATGCGAAAATGTGAAGTTATTTTTGCGCGAGCCCTTAACCTTGCCCTGTTATTCAAATTGGATTTATTCGACGTTTGATCAATCGGTAACTTTGCTGACCCGTTAAATGGGAACCAGAAAGCCCGTGTCGACCGATGCACGCCAATGGTCTGATGCGGGCTTTTCTTTTTTTAATTGGTTACCACGAGAAAGGAGGCGCAACAAAGCATAGGGTATCAAAGCAATCGACTGAAATGAATTTTTTTCTCCTCACCCCGATCGAATAGCCAAAGAGGAATATTTATGCAGACTTTTCAAAGGAGATACCAAATAATATGGGTGGCCTTTATGGCCGTCTTTTTATTGACGGCGGCAATGGCCGAGGCGGCCGGCGACAAGTACCGTCTGGTGTGGACCGGGGATCCGGCCACGACAATGACCATCGGCTGGTGCCAGACGTCCGGCAATGCTATCGGCGTCGAGTACGGCACCGATTCGACACTGACGATGGCGTCGACTGAAACGATCGTAACGTCCCGGACCTATGACAACACCCTGCATCCGGAAGGCGCACCCCTGGTCAGCGAATTTGTCACCCTGACCGGTCTGACGCCGGATACGGTTTACTACTTCCGCACTTACGATTCCGAGGGCGACAATACCATCTACTGGTTTAAGACCGCCCCGGATACGCCGGCACCCTTTACTTTTGTCTCCGGCGGCGATTCGCGAACCAACCAGGATCCCCGCCAGTGGGGCAACCAGCTGGTGTCCAAACTGCGGCCGCTCTTTGTGGCCATCGGCGGTGATTACGAGGACGACTGCACCAACGACGAGATGCGCCAGTGGCTCGACGACTGGCAGTTCACGGCCAGCTCCGACGGCCGCATGTATCCGATCATCCCGGCTCACGGCAACCACGAAAACGACATGACCGATTTCGTGCAGCTGATCTTCAACATGCCCAATCCGGACGCCTACTACGCCGCCGATGTGGGCGGCAACATGATGCGGCTCTACTCCCTCAACACCGAGCTGGAGCCGGGCGTGGGCTACGGCGCTTTCACCGGCCAGGACGACACCAAATGGAACGCCCAAAAAGACTGGCTGGCTGCCGACATGGCCGCCAATCCGGATTTCATGTGGAAAGTCGGCCAGTTCCACCGGCCCATGCGGCCCCACCAGGACGGCAAACCGGAAGGCCTCGGCCGGATCGACGCCTGGGCCCGGACCCTGTACGACAACGGGATGGACCTTGTCATCGACAGCGACTCCCATATGATGAAATACACCTTTCCGGTGGCGCCCAGCGAAGATGCCGGCAGCTTCGAAAGCTTCGTTCGCGACGATGCCGACGGTACCCTGTTCATCGGCGAAGGCTCATGGGGCGCTCCCCACCGGGCCAACGACGATGACAAACCCTGGACCCTCTCCTCGGACACCGGCTGGCAGTTCAAACTGATCCAGGCCGGTCCGAGCAATATTTATATCCGCACGGTGCGTTTCGGCCAGTATGATGAGACCAATACGCCGGTTCTGGGCTACGAGATGGCCGACGTGGCCGAACTGACCCAGGCCGCACAGGATTCAGATCCATTGGCCATGCCGGCGGGACTGGACGCCATTCTCTGGAAGCCCCTGGCCGGCGACGTGGTGACGCTGCCGTTCACCGGTGCCGATGTGGACCACGTGGAGTACGTCTCCACCGGTGCCAATTGGAAGTACCTGGACGACGGCTCCGACCAGGGCACGGCCTGGAAGGAGACTGTTTTCGACGACAGCGCCTGGGCCGCGGGTGACGCCCAGCTGGGCTACGGCGACGGAGACGAGACCACGGTGATCAGCTACGGGTCGGATCCGTCCAACAAGCACATCACTGCCTATTTCCGAAACACCTTCACCGTGGCGGATGCCACCGACGTGATCAAGCTCAAAATCATGTTGCTGCGCGACGACGGCGCGGTGGTCTACATCAACGGCACCGAATCGGTGCGCTCCAGCATGCCGGACGGCCCGGTGACTTACACCACCCTGGCTAAGGACGCCGGCGACGAGAATAAGTACTACGAGTACAATCTGGACCCTGCCCTGCTGTTTACAGGCAGTAACACCATCGGCGTGGAAGTGCACCAATCCAGCCCGACCAGCTCGGATACCAGCTTCGACCTGGTGCTCTTCGGGATCGAGTCCAACGTGGCCGGCACGGCACCTGCGGCCCCGACCCTGCTGGCGGAAACCGACGTAACCACCAGTACTATCGACGTCGCCTGGACCGACAATGCCGGCGATGAAGTCGGCTTCGAGCTGTGGCGCAAGGTGGCCGACGGCCCCTGGAAGATCTTCGAGGCGGCTCTTGCCGCGGACACTTTCTCCTTCGGCGACACCATGCTGGCCGAGGGCACCGACTACAGTTACAAGGTGCGCGCTTACAGCCAGTACGGTCTGTCGGCCTTCAGCGACGAGATCACCGTCACCACCCTGATCGCTTCCACCCCCCTGGTGTATGGCGAGAACTTCAACACCGGCAGCTTCGGCCAGTTCACCACTGTCAACGTGGCCAGCAACAAAGACTGGGAAATGTACGAGTACCCGTCCGGCAGCGGCGAGTGGTTCGTCCGCATGAACGGCTACGGTGCCGATGAGGCCAGCGATGACTGGCTGATCTCACCGGAGTTCAACCTCTATGCCTACGAAGGCGAATACCTTACCGCCGACCTGGCCTACAATTACAGTGGGCCACAGATCGATGTGCTCGTTTCCGACAACTATGATCCCGATATCCATACCCATCCCGGCGACGCCCACTGGCAGGCCCTGCCGGCTGCCATGCCGTCCACCGGTGGCTATTCTTTCGAAAGTATCGGCGAGTTGCACTTTGACCTGGCCGCGGTAAACTTCGACGACGATACCTTCGGTGCTTTTACCACCTACTCCGTGGCCAGTGACGCCGATTGGGCAATCGAGGAGCGGGGCGGTAAGCTGGGCGCCATCGCCAACGGTTTCGGCGCCGACGTTTCCAGCGACGACTGGTTGATCTCACCGGCCATGGCAGTGGGGGACGGTGGGGAGGTCGAGGTTGCCTTCAACTTGTATCGCAAGTACGGCGGACCGGAACTTCAGGTGATGGTTTCCACCGATTACAGCGGAAGCGGCGATCCCACATTGGCAACCTGGGACAGCTACAGCATTCCCCATGATGACATCGACGACGCATGGAAGCCGGTTTCCGTTGTGCATGCCGTTACCGCGGATGCCACCGTATACGTGGCCTTCCGCTACACCTCCACCGGCACCGGCCCGGGCGAAGGCGCCCGACTCGGCGTGGATGACGTGGTCATCCAGCCGACCCAGGTGCATATTGCCTTCCATTACACCTCCACCGGCACCGGCGGCGGCGACGGCCGCGTCTGGGAGGTGGACAACGTCGAGTTCCGGGGCAATCGTGTGACCTTTGCGGCGGAAGACTTCAACGAGGACCTGATCGCCGACACCACCTTCACCGCTTTCAGCGCAGGCAGCAATGCCGACTGGGGCATCGAAGAGCGTGGCGGCCGGAAAGGCGCCATCGTCAACGGTTACGGTGCCGATGGTCCCAGCGACGACTGGCTGATCTCCCCGGCTATGCTCATCGCCCCCACCGAGTGCGTAGAGCTGGTCTTCGATCATTACCGAAAGTACGATGGACCGGTGTTGCAGGTGATGGTCTCCACGGACCATGACGGCAGCAGCGATCCGAGCGCGGCAACGTGGGATAGCTATGCGATTCCTCATGACGACCTGGACGATTCCTGGGCAACTCGCACAGTCAACCTGTGCAGCTATTCTGGAACAGTCTATGTAGCCTTTCGCTACACATCCACCGGCACCGGTCCGGGCGACGGCGCCCGTATCGGGGTGGATAACGTCATGGTGGTCCGAGGAGCGGAGACCGGTCTGACTGTGGACNTTACCGCCCATCCCACCACGGCCACCACCATCGAACCGATCACCTTTACCGCTATTGTGACCGGCGGGGCCGAACCTTATACCTACCTCTGGGACTTCGGCAATGACAACACCTCCACCGAAGAGAATCCGGCCTACACCTACCCGGCCGATGGAATCTTCACGGTTCAACTTTGTGTGACGGATGCCGACTCCGTAGAGGTATGCAAGACGAAAACCGACCTCATCACTGTGGAGGAGGGCACCACCTACACCGTACCGGTAAATATGGGCGGCCTGCGGATCGCCACCTTTAACACCTCCATGTTCCGATCCGGCGACGGTTGTCTGAAGGCCGACCTGGCCTCCGGTACCGATGAGCAGATCCGGAAGGTGGCCGAAATCATCCAGCGGACCAACCCGGATGTGATCCTGGTCAACGAGTTTGATTACGACGACGGTGATGTGCCGACGTCCGCCGAGCTGTTCAAAACGAACTATCTCGAAATCGGCCAGAACGGGTCGGTACCCATCGTGTTCCCCTACCACTTCGTGGCCGAGTCGAACACCGGCATCCCGTCCGGCGAAGACTTCAATAACGACGGCGACACCACCGATCCGGAGGATGCCTTCGGCTACGGTGTGTTCCCCGGACAGTACGGCATGCTCCTGCTGTCCAAGTTTCCCATCGACACGGACAATGTGCGCACCTTCCGGAACATCCTGTGGAAGGACATGCCGGGCAACGTCATGCCGGCCGGTTACTATTCACCGGCAGCGGAAGACATCTTCCGGCTCAGCTCCAAGAGCCACTGGGATGTGCCCGTCGAGGTCAGTGGCCAGACCGTTCATGTCCTGTGCAGCCATCCCACCCCACCGGTTTTTGACGGACCAGAGGATCGCAATGGCCGCCGCAACCATGACGAAATCCGTTTCTGGGCCGACTACGTTACTCCGGGCCAGGATGGGTACATCTACGATGACAACTACAATTACGGCGGCCTGGGCGCGGACCAGCGCTTCGTGATCCTGGGCGACCAGAATGCCGATCCGGACGAGGGCGACAGCTATAACAACGCCATCAACCAACTGTTGTTAAACACCAACATCAACGCATCGCCGGTGCCGACCAGCGACGGTGCGGTGGACTTCGGCATCGATGATGACGACACCGCTTCCTGGGGCCTGCGGGCCGACTACGACCTGCCGTCGATCTACGGTCTGGCGATCCGGCAGGGCGAGGTCTTCTGGCCGGAGCACACCGACGACATCTTCTACCTGGTGGATGCCGATACCAGCTCCGATCATCGCCTGGTCTGGCTGGATCTGTCGGTGATCCCGGATGTCATGGACGGCGATCTTGACGGCGACGGCGATGTGGACCGCGATGACATGATGATCATCCGGGGTCATCTGAACCAGCCGGCCTCGGTCTGCCCGGCATGCGATATCGACGGGGATGGCACCATCACGGTGTTGGACGTGCGCAAACTGGTAATAATTTGCACCTGTCCGCGGTGCGTATGCCCGTAGACAGATAACCCTTCAGCGGCCGGAAGCCTGGTTTCCGGCTGCTGATCATTCGATTATTTTTCGAAAACGTTTTTTTCATTCAATCAGAAAGGAGAAGTATTATGTTTTCACCCAAAAGATGGCTATTGGCGATCCTGTTGTTAAATGCAGTTCTTTTTTCTGCGGCACCGGCCGCGGCGTATGAGATCGATGTCACCGTTTCCGGGTTGGGAGGTTTCGACCTGGGCGCCTTCGATTTGAACGTCAACTACGATGACGAGCTGCTGACCTTCGGTTCATATACATTGTCCGAGGAACTCGGCAGTTTTGGCGAGGGTGATGCTGAAGATTGGAGCCTCGGTGATATCGGTTCGGGAACTGTGAATCTTGCCGTGCTTTCCTATCTTTTCGATTTCAGCACTCAGCCGGATGCCTTCACCCTGGCAACCCTGACCTTCTCCGGTGACGAAGCCGGGTTGGCCGGCATCAGCCTGTCCGATATCATTCTTTCCGATGATCTCGGCGATCCAATTCCGTTTACCGTCAGCGGTACCGACATCAGTGCCGTGCCGATCCCCGGGGCCGTCTGGCTGCTGGGATCCGCCCTTGTCGGTATCGTCGGTCTCCGCAGGCGCGCCCGGAAGTAGTACCAACATACCTGAAATGTTATTTGGGGTGGGGCCGAAAAGGCCCTGCCCCTACAATCGCGTTTATTCTGTGTTTGCTTTTCAACAAATTCTCGACGCCATCGCCGTCTCTCAGATGATATTTTCGAATCAATGGAGCCCATATGAAAAAACATTATCTCGCAATGTGTGCCATGGTGCTGCTTGCAGCTGCTTTCGCCGCACAGGTACTGGCAGAGCCAATCGATCCGCAGCCGGATGAACGTTTCGGCATGTTCTATAATCAGCGCCTGAAGCCATTTTACCATGGCGTGGCCTCCGGCGATCCGCTGGCCGATCGGGTCATTATCTGGACCCGAGTCACGCCTGAGAATCAAGGACCGGTGGAGGTTAGCTGGAAAGTGGCCACCGATCCATATCTCGTCAATGGGGTGCAATCCGGCTTATTCACAACCACTGCTGATCGAGACTACACGGTGAAGGTGGATGTGGCGGAACTGGAACCCGGCATCACCTACTACTACGGCTTTTCAGCCCTGGGCGCCAACTCGCTCATCGGCCGGACCAAGACAACGCCGGCAGACGATGTCGATCGGGTGCGGCTGGGCGTGGTCACCGGCTCCAACTACCAGTGGGGCGTATTCAACGGCTACGCCAACATGGCCAGGCGCAACGATCTGGACGCCTTCATCCACACCGGCGATTACCTATACGAACATGCGTCCGGCCACTACGCCCATCCGGACCGGGTCAACCGTGACCATTTCCCGGATAAGGAGCTGCTGGCAATTGACGACTACCGGAACCGTTTTGCCCAGTACCGCCTCGATGGTGATCTGCAGCGGTTGCACCAGCAGCTGCCGGTGATTGCCCAGTGGGATGATCACGAACATGCCAATGACTGCTGGGTCGGCGGCGCCGAAAACCATGATCCAACAACCGAAGGGGATTGGGAAGCGCGACTGGCCGCCTCGATACAGGCTTACAGTGAGTGGATGCCGGTGCGGATGGACGGCCCGGCGGACCGGGATATTTATCGCACCATCTCCTACGGCAACCTGCTCGACCTGTTCATGACAGAGTCCCGCATTGTGGGCCGCGACGAGCAGCTTCGCCCCAAAGGCGCTACCGGCGAGATTGACGAGGAAGAACTCTACGCCACGGACAGAACCCTGCTCGGGCAGGAACAGTTTAACTGGCTGGTGGGCGGGGTGACCGGTTCTGCCGCCCGGTGGAAGATCGTCGGCACCAGCGTCATGATGAGCCAGCTTTACATGACCGACCCATACGGCAACATGGACTCCTGGGACGGGTATCCGGTGGAACGGGACACCCTGTTCGGCGCGGTTGCCGGCTCAGGCGTTACCAACTTCGGCGCCATCTCAGGTGATTATCACACCGCTTTTGCCTCGCACCTGGTTCCGCTGAGCAGCTACCCGGAATATGCCGACACCGGTGAGGGGGCGGTGGGCTTTGAATTTACGACCCCAAGTGTCACCTCGGCCAACTTCAATGAGCAGGAAGCGTTTCCCCTTCCCGACGGAACCGTAATCAACCCTCTGGCCATGGGCCTGCCCGAACGGGATCCCATCACCCTGGGTCTGGAACGGGCGGCAGGACTGTTCAACCCCCACATGAAATATATCAATATCGACCAGCACGGCTACATGCTGGTCGATTTCAGCCCGGAGAAGGTGCAGGCGGAATGGTATTACACCGACTCCCTTCTTTATCTTTCGGACAATGAAAGTTTGGGAGCGGCCTGGTATGTGGAAGACGGCTCTACTGCCCTGCTGCCGACCGATACTGCCATGGAGGAAAAGGAGCCGGCCCTGCCCGCGCCGGTGAAACCGCCGCCGGCCTCCATCCAACTCAGCCGCCTTGGAACCTATAGTACCGGCATCTTTGATGAGGGTGCGGCCGAGATCGTGGCCCATGATCCGGTCAGCCAACAGCTGTTTGTCGTAAACGGCAACGATAACGCCATCGACGTGCTTGATATCAGTGATCCGGAAAGCATCACAAAAAGCGAAATGATCGATCTCTCCCCATACGGCGCCGCGCCCAACAGCGTGGCAGTGAAAAACGGCGTTGTCGCTGTGGCTGTTGAGGCCGATCCCAAACAGGATCCGGGCCAGGTTGTGTTTTTCGACACCGACGGCATGTTCCTGAACCAGGTGACGGTGGGTGCCCTGCCCGACATGGTGACTTTTACCCCGGATGGTCGCAAGGTACTGGTGGCCAATGAAGGTGAGCCCAATGACAGTTATGACAATGATCCGGAAGGATCGGTGACCATCATCGATATTGCCGGGGGTCTTTCACGGCCCCGGGTCCGCACCGCCGGATTTGATCGGTTCAATGATGCTATTGAAGATCTTAGAGCCGCCGGTGTCCGGATTTACGGCCCAAACGCCTCCGTGGCCCAGGACCTGGAGCCGGAATACATTGCCGTGTCTCCCGACTCCCGCACCGCCTGGGTGACTCTGCAGGAAAACAACGCCATGGCCGAGCTTGACCTGAGACGGGCACAAATCACCCGGATCGTGCCCCTGGGTTACAAAGACCACGGCATGCCGGGCAACGGCATTGACCCCAGCAACAAGGACGACAGTACCAACATCGCCACCTATGCCAATCTATTCGGCATGTACCAGCCCGATGCGGTCGCCTCCTTCGTGGTCGACGGCGAGAATTACATCATCACAGCCAATGAAGGCGATGCCCGGGAGTATGACGGATTTGATGAAGAGAAAAAGGTGAGCAATCTGGATCTTGACCCAACTGCTTTTCCCAACGGCGATGACCTGAAGGACAAGAAACTCCTCGGCAACCTCAAGGTCACCACCGAAATGGGCGACAGTGACAATGACGGCGATTATGACGCCCTCTATGCCTATGGCGCCAGATCTTTTTCCATCTGGAAACAGGATGGCGATGATTTCGAGCAGGTCTTTGATTCCGCCGACGCGCTGGAGCAGATAACAGCGGCGGTCTTCCCGGCTGATTTCAACGCCAACAACGATGAAAACGACTCCTTTGAAAGCCGTAGCGACAACAAAGGTCCGGAACCTGAAGGGGTGACAACCGGCATCATCAAAGGGCGCCATTTCGCCTTTATCGGCCTGGAGAGGATCGGCGGCATCATGGTTTATGATGTGACCGAGCCTGCCGCCCCTGTTTTTGTCCAGTATATCAACAACCGCGATTTCAGCGGCGACNCCNNNGCNGGTACCGCCGGGGACCTCGGCCCGGAAGGACTGACCTTTATACCGGCCTTGGACAGCCCGACCGGCAGCCCTATGCTGGCCGTGGCCAACGAAGTGAGCGGCACCACCACCTTGTTTGAGATCGATACAGCGTTGCTGCCGGATCTTGATCCCGGTGACTTGAATAACGACGGTGTTGTCGACCGAGAGGACCTGGCCATCATCAGGACCTACCTGCGCCAGCCCGCCTCGGTCTTTCCGGAGTGTGACATTGACGGCGACGGCACCATCACCGTGCTGGACGCGCGTAAAGTTATTCGTATGTGTACCTGCCCGTCATGTCACTGCCCGTAATCACAAATTACCAATCAGGCACTTCCCCTGGAAGGGTTTGATCCGAATAGAATGAAATAAACACGAGGAGGGTACCAATGCAGAGATCATGGCTTTTTTTAGTCTTGCTTGTATTATGGGTCGGATTTTTTTCGCCCATGACGGTCATGGCCAACGAAACGCTGATGTTTCCCGTAGCGGCCGGCACCGACGACGCCGAGGAAGGCGACGATGACCCCGGCGTTATGGATATTGACAGTTCCGA
>JGI24023J19991_10001301_pt1 | contig 19357 bp, 14 predicted proteins | sample Cruoilmetagenom1_FD_19991 | JGI IMG/M metagenome (IMG submission 19991) | reverse complement strand
GGACTGACAGTTCTGCGTACCTCACGGGGGATACTCCTGCCCCTCTGGGGAGGTGAACTGGGGCTGAGCGAGGGCCATATCGGTATCGTGATGTTCGCAGGCGGTCTGGTGGATGCCTCCCTGTTCTGGATATCAGGAATTATAATGACCCGCAAGGGCCGGAAAACTGCTGCCATTACTTGTACCGCAGGCCTGGCCCTGGCCATTGGATTACTCCCCCTGGCACGAAGCTTCCCGGCCCTGATACTACTCTCGGCTCTGGCCGGACTGGGAAACGCTATGGGAGCCGGAATTAACCTGACGATAAGCGGCGATCTGGCCCCAAAAAAATCTCCGGCAGCTTTCTTGAGTTTCTGGCGGTTTGCAATGGGATTCGCCGGATTCGGAGGTCCGGCGCTGGCATCCTGGATGATAAGCGCTGCCGGAAGTACAGCCGCCCCACCGGTAACCGCCGCAGTGGGATTCCTCGGGGCACTGCTCATGGTATTTTTTATGAAAGAAACACGAAAACACTGAGAACAGAAGGCGGGAGAGGTCAATTAAAAAGAAAGACTGGAAAAGTGTAACTGTAATATCTTAGGGTTTAAACATGAAAAATAATAACAGAAGAATTATCCGACGGATCGCCCTTGGTATGGCTATCGTAATTACATTACTGGGCAGCGGATGCCTGAGTGTTTTCCAGGAAATATCAGCAAAAGCCGGGGGAAAGATTGAAACCCAGGTACGCTTCTCCATCAGCAAAACCATGATTACATCCCTGGGCGAAATGACCGGGGACCAGGAAGACACCGATGAAATGTTCGATCCTGAAAACGGGCCGATAAACCCCGACAGCATACCGGGGTTGGAAAATGTAGTTGTTGATAAACTCGATAACGGAGTGGATGTCGGTATCCACTTCTCGGGAACCCTGGGAAAGATTCCCGCTGGAATCAACCCGGCTGAGGCACCCTTCGTCCCTTTTGAAGAGGGAAACACCATTACCATAGGCCTGCCGCCACTGGATGAGGCTGGAGAGATGTCCTCTGGATCAGATTCCGATGAAATGGCAGCCCTGTTTTTTGCCAGCACCCGCTATCAGCTGCTGATGGATAAAAATCTCTACCCGGCAATCAGCTCTGCGAAGGTAATGGCAGGAAGTGATGAATACCCGGCATCGGTAACCGAGGTTGAACACGGCTGGCTTGTTGAGTTTCCCATCAGTTACTGGATGCAGTCAGTTAAGGGCTGTCTGCTGGTGATTGAGCGCTGAGAATTTATCGATTCACCCCGTCGGGGGGGTCTCTGAAGGCCCTCCGGTTTCAACATTCACAGCTCCACCATTACTTCCTTCTTCAAGGGACTTCAATCGGGTTTTTAAAGACATTACAGTCTCGGTAAGTTTATCAATATGATGCCCCTGATCAGCCAGTACAAGATTCATACGGTTAATCTGATCTTCCAGGTGCATCAGCTGAATATCCGTCGAATAGTCAGATGACATTGCGGTCTTCTTCTGCCTTGGAAAGCTGAACCCGGGATGTATCGGTCTTATTCCGCTCTATTGATATTACACAATCCTGCCGTCGGCAGATTGATTTGCACCTTTTCCCGTCCACACTCTCTATCAGACATCCTGTTGATTCGGAGTCTAAAACCAACAAAGATCCCGTGTTTATTTTCCCGCATGGTACAGACAGAGTAACAAGTTCGCTGGTATCCATTCGAACAAGAAGAATATGATCAATTAAAGCTTTTACAACCAAAGCACTTTTCATACCCCACAACCGTATCACATAACTCCTTACCCCACAACGAAACAGTTGTTCATTTGAGTATTGCCATTACATGAGACCCCAGTAAGCTAATGGTTACATGTATTTTTTGTCATCCTATCTACAGAAACAACCCATATTTGATTCACCAAGTCTTCACAATCGGATACTAAATTTCTACTCAGTGATTGCGGGTGTCAGCAGCCGGCAAAAACTTTTTCATAGATTCCTCCTTTTCAGTGGTTAATCGGGCAGTACGTTGTGCTGCCCGGTTTTTTTTAGCAAATACAATTTCAATAATTTGAAATGCTGGGGTATACTATTTCCGATAGATATGGAAAGCCGAAAACCTGAGCAGGATTTAATCCGTTACAAATCATTACCTGATACTAACACCGAGCAGATTATTGAATCAGGTACAGCTCTTCTCCCCCGGCTCACAGGAAATAGTTATACTGCTGAAAGAGCTTATCTGCATTCGCGTATCGGGAAAGCCCTGATTAACATAGGAGAGTATGAATCCGCTTTCCGTGAGCTGTCTCAAAGCAGACAGTTACACGAAGAGCTGGGTAATATGGAAGAGGTACTCAGAGACCAATTGGCTTTCGGTATAATTTACGGTTTATCAGAACAGCCGGAAACGGCATTTGAGACTTTTCTGACAATCAGAGATAAGGCACGAACCCTGAAACTGCTGGAGATAGAAGAAGCTTCCATCTGCAATATGGGTTGTATCTGCAATGATATGAAACGTTTTGAAGAAGGATTTGGATTTCTGAAAACGGCTCAGAGATTGGTTGAAGTTACAGGAAATAAGAGCCATAAAGCCGCCGTTCTCCATGAAATAGGAAAAATAAAGCTGAATCAGGGACAACTGGAGGAAGCAACCCCATACCTTGAAGAAGCCTGTCAGATTGCGTCTGAAGAAATGGGAGCATTCAGTTATGAGATGCTCATTTCCATGGGAGAGCTTTACTCCCGCTTATCAAGATTTAAAGAAGCCTTCGAACAGCTGAATGAGGCCCTTGATTTATGCCGGCAGAATAATATCAGCCATGGTGAGATTCTGGCTCTCTATCACCTGGGAAACCTGTTTGAGAAAACAGGGGCTTCTGAGAAGGCGGCAGAATGCTGGGAAGATTGCTTAAAACTCACAGATTCATTGCTGCTCAGGCAATACAGAATATTAAGCGGAGATCGTCTGGTAGGGTACTACAGTCAAACCGGAAATTATAAACAGGCATTGAAAATGCTGGAGATGATTCGAAAAGAGGAAAAGGATTACCGTGACGAGAGACTCCACCATACCATCAGCATTTACGATCAAAGCACCCGTATTGAAGATCTGGATCAGGAAATGCAGGCCTGGCGGAAACGATCGGGGGAACTTGAAAGAATAAAAAGTGATAAAGAAGAATCTATCCGTGAATTAAAAACAATCAGAGATATCGGGCAGGAGCTCACAGCTTCCCTGGATCCGGATCAGATAATTGAAGTTCTTAATAATCGTCTTACACAATTAGTCGTAGTAAATGGAATGCTTATAGCTTTTTATCTGAAGGATGAACAGGAACTGGATATCAGATATATAATTGAGAACGGAAAGCTGCTGCAACCAACACGTTCTCCCGTTGATATTAATAAATCATTGAGTGCATGGGTAATATTGAAGGATAAAGACATACTGCTAAATACAAGAAAAGAAAGCCTGAAATATACAGAACAAATGGCATCTGTTAAAGGTAGTCTGACAGTTAATGAATCATTTCTTATTGTTCGATTAAAAATTGAGAATAGGATTATTGGAGTTCTGTCCGTTCAGGCAACGCAAAAATATGCCTACAAAGAGCGGCACCTTAAAGTACTTCAAGCCCTTGCTGGATTCATTGCCATAGCCCTATCCAATTCCAATGCCCATCAGAGTCTGGTTCTTGCCAATGAAAGAATCGCCTACATGGCAACTCACGATCCAATGACAGGATTGCCGAACCGAATAAGCATTATGGATCGCCTGGAGCAGGAGCTGAACCGCAGCAGGCGTTACGAAAAGGCACTGGCAGTTTTATTTATCGATCTTGACGGCTTTAAACAGGTAAATGACACCTTTGGTCATCAAGCCGGTGATTATGTACTCAAAGAAATAGCCCGACGATTGTCTGACGGTATAAGATCAACAGATGCGGTAGGCAGGCTGGCCGGAGATGAGTTTCTGATTATTTTTACTGATGACTGTACAAGAGATAACGGCTTACAACTGGCTGAAACTCTTCGCATACTGCTTTCTAAGGTAATAATATTTGAAAAGGCTCCTTTATTAGTAACCGGAAGTGTCGGCATGGCATTCTACCCTGAAGACGGGAACAACTCGGAAGAACTGGTAAATGCAGCCGACAAAGCTATGTATAAAGCAAAAGAAGAAGGTAAAAATCAAATCGCCACCCATTCTGCCCCGATTTAAGCAACTCCCGCTTCAACATGATGCTCCAAACCAGCTTCTGCAGCCTTGATTTCTTTACGTTTCTCAACAAGTCTGTATAAAGTCGGAATAAGGAACAGTGTTACCAATGTGGATGTTACCAGTCCTCCGGCAATGGCCTGGCCCAGGGGAGCGTAGATTCTTGCACCGGAGCCTCTGGCAAGAGAAAGGGGAAGAACACCGAAGAACGTTGTAAGGGTCGTCATCAGGATGGGACGCAACCTTGAAACCGAACCTTTTATCACGGCATCATCCAACCCCATTCCATCGTTCCGCAGCTGATTAATCCGATCAACCTGAACAATGGCGTTGTTCACCACAATTCCGGCAAGAGCGACTATCCCCAGAAAGGAAATCAGGGAAATATCGGATCCGAATACAGCCAGTCCACCGACAACTCCGATAAAACTGAAGGGTACTGAGGCCATAATAATCAGAGGCTGAACAAGGCGCTCAAATTGAATAGCCATTACGGCATAAACGAGAAAAAGAGCAATCAGGATTACAAGACCAAGTTCAATCAGGGAATCTCCTATCAGACCGCCAACGCCCATTAACTGCCACTCAACGCCGCTATTTAAGGGTTGTTGTTCCAATGAAGATTTCAACCTTCTAGTAATATTCCGGATATTTTCACTTTTTGTAAAACCGATAACCGTTAAAGTTCTGGCTCTATCGTGCCGCCGGATACCTGACACTCCGATATCATCATGAACAGATGAAAAGGTATCGAATGCTGTTAGCTTTCCACTGGAAGTCCTCACAGAAAGGCGTCCCAACGCTACTGCATCCGGAGACTCTCCATCCAAGGTGGTATTAAGAAGAATTAGTCTGTCTGAACTGTTTAATGGACGGTAGTCTCCTGCATCCATCCCTTCAAAGGCAATTCTTGCTGTTAGAGCAGCATCATATGCACTAACCCCCAATTGACCCATAGACTCACCATCGAGTTGAGCTGTAATAAATCTGCGGTCTTCACTGATATCCCGGGCCGTACTGAGAACTTCCGGGTCGTTTTCAAGTATTGACTCAACCCTTTTAGCTGCAGTGTTCAAATCAGACATGGATGCTGCGGAGAGTTCCACCCTGTATCCAAAACCATCGGCACCCATGGAAACCATACGGTCAAACCCTCCGTTAAAGATGGTTACCGCAATCCCGGGTAATACCGGCGGTAAGGATTCGTTCAGATCTTCTATAATCTCCCGGAAATCTCTTTTTCTATAAATTTCAGGTTTGAGAAGCAGCTGTCCCCACACCGATTCCCGCTGTCTGGCATCTCCGGAAAGATCGTCCTCCATCCCGGCATAAAAAATAATTTCAGAAAGTTCCGGCAGCTCAGAGCGGATAAGTGTTTCAGCCTTGTCCGCGGCCGCGGTACTTTCTTCCAGGGAGGAGCCGGAAGGAAGGTCCAGCGATATAAATATTTCATCATAATCAGCAGCTGGAATAAAAGAGAGTCCCATCATATCTGCTGCCAATACACTGATTATCAGCACCGCTGCAGCTGTAAAGATAACGGTTCCGCTCATACTCAATGATTGTTTCAGACTGGACCCGTAACTCTTCTCCATTTTTGAAATAAATCCGGATTTTCTCTTACGTTGCTCATTTTTCAATAACCCTCTTCTCGCCAACGGGGGAACCAGAAATAAAGCTGCAAAAAGAGATGACCCGAGACTGAGAACTATTGTCAGAGATAAATCGGTAAGAACACTACCGATAATTCCAGAGAGAAACATCATTGGAGCAAAGACACTTAAAGAAGTTGTTGTAGATGCGATAACCGCACTCGAAACACTCCCGGCCCCGGCCAATGCGGCTGTATCCGCATTTTCACCGGAGGCATGACGGCGATGGATATTTTCCAGAACAACAATTGAAGCATCAACCACCATACCCAGTGATACGGTAATCCCTGCCAGAGTAAGTACATTGATAGACTGACCGAACAATTTCATTCCGGCAAAAGTAATTACCAAGCTGACAGGAAGTGACAAAGCCACAACCATAGTATAGCGCCAGCTTCGCAGAAACAGAAAAATAATCGCAATGGCCATCGCAATTCCCGTAAGTGCTGATTTCACCACAGTACCCAATGAACTGCGTATTGTCTCACTGTCATCATGCAGAACAAAGAAGCGGTAACCTGCATTTCCTTCATTCTCAAGTCTACCCAGGCATTCCTGTATCCCCCGGCTCATAAGCAGGGCATTTCCCGTCTCTCTTTTCGTTACCTGTATAACCACCAGATCCCGGGCACCGGATCGGATTCTTTCAGAAGCGTCCTCATAGACTTCAGAAACAGTACTGATATCAGCCAATCTTACTGGAGAAGAACCGTTGCTCCCTACAATAAGATTCTCAATATCTGTAATTTCTGAAAACTCACCTGCAACCCTGAAAGCCCATTCACCACCGCTCCAATTTACTAGTCCAGCGGGTAGTGTCGTATTTCTATTCCTGACGGCTCCCATTACATCCAGAGGAGCAACGTTTACAACCTCCATTGCATCTGCATCAAGTTTCACCTGGAGTACCAGCCTCCGGTCGCCCAAAGCCTTGGCATCCGCCACGCCATTCACCTTATAGATTTCAGGGATTACAGTATCTTCCACATATCGCGAGATTCGATCGGAATCCCAGGGCCCGGATACGGCAAAGCTGAAAACCGGGAGATCTGAAGCACCCCAGGTGGAAACAAGAGGTTTTCCTCTGAGATTATCCGGCAGATCCGAAGAGGCCCGATCCACCCTGGTTCTCACTTCCTGGAGAATCTCATTCACATTGGTATCTTCGGTGAACTTCAGTTTGATGATACTGACACCCTCACGACTCTCTGAGTTCAAATCAGTCATTCCCGGTAAGGAGGCAAAATTATCCTCAAGAACAGTTGTAACTTCTCTTTCCACATCCTCTGCACTGACGCCCGGCCAGAGAGTTACCACAGACGAAGTTGGCATAACCATAGGAGGGACAAACTCCCTGTTCAGAAAAAAAAGTGCAATGATACCGAACAATACAGCTCCGGCAGTTATCACTAAAACTGGAGTTGGATGTTTCAGAGACCAGGTACTCGGTTTCATATCAGGCACCTGCCTCAAAAGCTGAAACGAGCTGTCCGTCCTTTAAGAGGTTCTGCCCATCAAGAACGTAGAGCCCCCCGGACATTCCTTCGGGAATGGAAAACCTCTCCTTATCGCGGAAAACATTATTCAGATGTATCCGAATTACTTTCTGATTATCCGGATTTATCTGCCAGAGATTGCCATCTGCAGAGAGGGCTCGTAAAGGAAGAGACCAACTGCTACTTTTTTCAGAAAGAACAAAAACCACCCTCATACCGGCGCCAATCGGCCAGGGATTATCTTTGGCATTAATGGAACAAATCACTTCAAACGTTTTATCTTCCGTCGAAATACTCGAAGAGACTCTGATTATCTTAAAATCTCTGATACGGTCATCTCCCCCTGCGGGGTATGAGGCAAATACTTTAATGGAGTCGGGATTGGTAAAAGTCTCCCAGTACTTCTCAGGAACATGAACCTTAACCCGGGGAGTTCCATCATCAGCGATGAGAAAAAGAGGATACTCCGGGGATGCGGAGTTTCCTGAGTCGGAAAACCGTTTAAGCAGCAAACCGGAAACCGGTGCCTTGATTTCCGCATATCCGAATTTCATTTTTGCCAGCTCGTAGTTGGAGTATGCGGCATCCCGGGCCGCCTTTGCTTCATCAAGCTGCTGTAGACTGACACCGGAACTCTCCTTTATACGGTTAAGTCTGGAAAGACTTCTGTCTGCCAGCAACCAGGATGATTCAGCAGCTTTCAGTTCCAGTAGGTATGGCTCAGAATCAATTCTGGCCAGAATTTCCCCCACGGTAACTTCGTCCCCTTCTTCAACCGATATCCCGAGGATGATTCCGGAAACTTTCGGAGCCACAGTTACCATCCGTTCGGCTTCAAGAACAGCTGTAAGTGAAATTTCATTCCGCAAATCATGGAGTTCCGGACGTACAGCAGATACAGCTGCGGGACGGATTTCAACTGCTGTTTCAGGAGTTATCCTGAAATGAATCCAGAATCCCAGAAAAGTAATAAAAAGGACTGAAATTGTTACAATTACTATGAGTCTGTAACGTGATTTTGTTTCCACATTTACAGGTTAAAATGAAAACCTCAGAGATATCAGAGAACAAACGTCAGAAACGCACCTGAAGAAGATCATGCTTTTCAAAGAGGTTTGTCATATACAGGGTGATACAGATTTAAAGAAGTTACCGGGACAAAAAAACCGGGAGGCCGTTGATACGGCACGAGATGAATATCCCGTGGCCCCTCCGCATCAAGCCTCCCGCTGATTAGGAGTATAAAGGAAAGAATAAGACCAAAGGTATGGGTCATTCGTCACAATCGGACATGACATTCGTCATTTAATTCCAGATTCTTACCGACAGTCATACGGTAGTTTGTGATAATATTCATCCAGAGATATGAAAAACAGTACGTTTCCTGCAGATGGGGAACACATCAGAATATTCAGATATTTCTCAGGAGGCGTTGCCCTGGTGTTTCTCATGCTGCAGATAATTCCAGGTCCTCTGGGAAACAGTGATCCTGTCAGCAGAAAGTCCATGACTCTGTTCTCAATCACCTATGGGACAATTTTCATCTACCTGATTATTCCCGGACTGAAAAGACTGATGCATAAGTATTACCTTCCGCCGGTGCTTATCGCTGCCAGTATTATCCCGATTGCCATTATCAATGCAAAATACAAGGCACTGCTTGAGGCCGGTAGCTCCATCAACACCCTCGATGATACGATGACCGTAACAATCCTGTTACTATTCCCTTTGATAACCACCGCCTGGCAGTACAGTTTCCCTATTGTATTTCTTTTTTTTGTCGTTCTGGGATTCATGGATCCTCTGATAATTATCCTTGCAAATGAAAGTTTCACTCCAGAAATCTATGGAGCGTTTAATGCTTCCTTAATCCGTATATTAGCCCTTGGAGCTGTAGGATTCATGATTACCATGCTCAGGGATCAACAAAGGATTGAACGGGCGGCATTGGAAGAAGCCAACCGCAAACTGGAAGAATACGCTTTGGCTAGTGAACGGCTGGCAGCCAGTCGTGAGCGGAATAGAATAGCAAGGGAACTTCACGATACTCTGGCACATACGCTGAGCGGACTGGCCATACAGCTGGAAGCGGCCAAAACCATTGTCCATGGGGATAACCCGAAACTTGTAGAGATGATGGATAAAGCAAGAATAACCATCCGTGAAGGTTTAAGTGAAACACGCCGGGCACTTAAAGCATTGAGGGCAAGCCCCCTTGACGACCTGGGACTTTCATTGGCGCTGCAGAGACTTGCAGAGGATGTTGCCAGCAGGGATACAATCGTTGTTACAACAGAACTTATCGAGGAAAATCCTGATTGGAGTAAGAATCTGGAAGAAGGAGTTTACAGGATTGCTCAGGAATCCCTTGAAAACATCATCCGTCATGCGGCGGCATCCAAGGCCCAGTTAAAATTGGAGGGAAACCGTAATTCACTCAAACTTACTATTATCGACAACGGCAGAGGATTTGAAACCGAGACATACCATGAAGAAGGGCGATACGGGCTTCGAGGTATGAAAGAAAGGTCTATGGGACTGGGCGGAGATTTATCAATCAGCAGCCGAACAGGCAATGGAACAACGATTACATTCACTTGGGAGGCACATCATGCCGGATCCGATTAATATTATTATCTGTGATGATCAGGATATCGTCCGGGAAGGGTTGAAAACCATTCTGGAAGCGGACAACGATATCCGGGTAATCGCTACAGCGGAAGATGGCGAAGATCTATTCAGAAAAATTGAATCCTCCGGTATTCCGGATTTGGTTCTTATGGACTTGAAAATGCCGATAATCAACGGAATACAAGCTACCCGGATGCTTCGCTCACGGCATCCGAATACAAAAGTACTGGTTCTCACCACCTACGATGACGACCAATGGGTTGTGGATGCGATAAGAGCAGGGGCCTCGGGCTATCTTCTGAAAGACACACCGAGAATCGATTTAATTGATGCGGTGAAGGGCACACTTCAGGGCCAGACTTTCGTCGATCCTTCAGTAGCAGGTAAAATGCTGGCCATGGCGGCAGGCACCATGCCACGGCCTGTCGAGTCTTCTGCTCCTGACATTCGCCCAAGGGAAAAACAGATTCTACTCCTTATAGCCAGAGGCTTGTCAAATGCCGATATTGCAGCAGAACTGTACCTGTCGGAAGGAACCGTCAGGAATTATGCCAGTGCATTGTTCAACCGGATAGGAGTTACAGATAGAACACAAGCTGCGATTGCCGCGTTACGATACGGAATCATCAGCCTGGACGACATTTGAACCTTGCCCAGCCCCGGACAGCATGAGTATCATGGGCGGTATGAATATCACTCAAAGAGCCCGGGAAGCCCGGGAGGCCAGCCGGAAGATACTGTCGGTAAGTGCCGAATCCCGCAGTTCCGCTCTCAACTCTGTCCGTCTTGCATTAATCAACCGTTCTGAGGAAATCTTTGCTGCCAATAAAATCGATATGGACCGCTCCACCGCTGAAGGGCTTGCTCCGCCTATGCTGAAACGGTTGAAGTTCGATGAAATAAAACTCAACAGGGTTTGTGAGGGAATCCGGTCTCTGGAGCTGGCTGAAGATCCCATGGGCCGGGTTCTTGAACAACGGGAGCTGGATAAAGGGCTTATTCTGAGCCGTGTTTCCGGGCCGATCGGAGTAATCGGAATGATATTTGAATCCCGACCGGATGCCCTGATTCAGATTGCCACTTTGTGCCTCAGATCGGGGAATGCAGTTATTCTCAAAGGTGGATCCGAAGCCCTGGAAACCAATCGGATTCTCACCCGTGTCATTGCCGAGGCTGCAAGTGGAGAAAAACTCCCCTCCGGAGGCCAGCCGGATGGCTGGATTCAATTAGCCGAAACCCGGGAAGAGGTAAGAGAGATGCTGATACTCAACCATCTGATCGATCTTCTTATACCCCGGGGGTCTAACGAGTTTGTCGCACGTATTATGAGGGATTCCTCCATCCCTGTTCTGGGTCACGCTGATGGGATTTGCCATGTATATCTTGATAAAGATGCGGATCCGGAAAAAGCTGTTCCCATTGTTCTGGACTCCAAAATGCAATACGTCGCTGTGTGTAATGCAGCAGAAACCCTCCTGGTACATTCTGCTGCAGCGGAAACACTGCTGCCTCTCATTCACGACAGTCTGACAGCTGCCGGATGTGAATTGCGGGGTTGTGATCGCACTCAGAAAATTATTGAAGTTAAAACGGCCCTTCCTGAGGACTGGGACACTGAATACCTTGATGCCATTCTCTCCATTAAAATTGTCGATACCCTTGATGAGGCTGTCGCACATATTCACCGCCATGGTTCCGGACATACTGAAGCGATTATAACCGAAAATGGGGAATCCGCCGAAGCGTTTATGGCCAGGGTAGATGCCGCTGATGTTTTCCATAACTGTTCTACCCGTTTTGCAGACGGGTTCGTCTTCGGTCTGGGTGCGGAGGTAGGAATCTCCACTTCTAAGATTCATGCCCGGGGGCCGGTGGGCGTTGAGGGATTGCTGAGTTACCGCTGGCAGCTCCGGGGATCGGGCCAGGTAATTAGAGATTACAACGACGGCCTGAAAACTTTTACACACAAAGAATTGTGAGAAATTTCAGTGATGTCGGGCGCATTGTCGTCAAAATAGGAACAAATATTCTCGCACCGGGGGGTATTCCCGATGAGAAACGTATTGAGAAAATAGCTGTTGATGTTGCAGCATTAAAAAAACGCGGTATAAGCCCCCTGCTGGTAAGTTCAGGTGCTATAGGTTTCGGAGCTATAGCTCTGGGGCTGGATAATAGGCCCAAAAAGGTTGAAATGAGGCAGGCCTGTGCCGCCGTAGGCCAGCCCATCCTTATGGAACACTGGCGTAAAGCCCTGAATAAACAGGGAATTACCACAGCACAGATACTGTTAAGCCGGGAAATTTTTGACGACCGCCGTTCGTTTCTGAACCTGCGAAATGCCGTGGAAAGCCTGCTGGAGATTGGAGCTGTACCGGTTCTGAATGAAAATGACAGTGTTTCAACATCTGAGATTGGAGATATCTTCGGTGATAACGATGCCTTGAGTGCTCATGTAGCCAGTAAGCTGGATGCCGGTCTGCTGGTATTGCTTACCGATATTGACGCTCTTTACGACAGCGATCCCCGGTATAATCCTGACGCCCGGATGCTGAAAGTTGTGGAAAAAGTAACTGAGAGTATCAGATCTGCTGCGGGTAGAGCCGGAAGTGAACATGCTACCGGTGGAATGATTACAAAGATTCAGGCGGTTGAAGTAGCGGCCCGGGCCGGGTGCAGAACGGTACTTGCAGACGGACGTCAGAAAAACGTGTTACTGAGGATTTTTAACGGTGAGGATATCGGAACTCTATTTCTCGCCGGTCCGAAGCTGGGAGCCAGATCCCGCTGGATACTCGGAGCCAGACCTAAAGGAGAAATCAACATTGATGAGGGAGCAATTAAAGCTCTCAACAGGCGGAAAAGTCTGTTACCGAAGGGTGTTACTTCAGTCAGTGGAGTATTTGAAGTCGGAGACGTTGTTCTCATTGAATCCCGGTATCATGCCGTAACCTCCATGGGTAGTGAAGAGATACGCCGAATAATGGGGCATCATTCCAGTGAAGTTCAAACCCTTCTGGGACCGGGACGGAAAGAAGAAGTAGCCAGAGCCGAAGATATCGTGGCACTATACCAATAAGGAAGCGGTTGATGACGGATGTATCCTGGAAAATCCTTATAGTGGACGATGAGAAGGAAGTTCACCTTCTGACGCGTACAGTCCTCAAAGATGTTCAATTTGAAGGAAGACCGTTACAGTTTCTCAGTTCCTATGACAGCGCTGGTACCAGAGAAATCCTCAATGAAGAGTCAGATATCGCCCTCATCCTTATGGATATCGTGATGGAAGAAGATGATTCAGGGCTTAAACTTGTAAAGTACATACGCAACGATCTGAAAAACAAACTAACTCGCATCATTCTCAGAACGGCTGTTCCCGGAGAAGAGCCTGTTAAACATATAATTGCCGACTATGAAATCAACGATTACAAAGAAAAAATAGATCTTTCAACACCCCGCCTCTTCACCTCTATAATAAAGTCTCTCCGAAACTACAGGGATCTGGTAAGACGCCAGGACATAAACAGGGAAATTGAAGAAAGCCGCAAGAAGCTCACTCAGGTAATTCAGTTGTCTTCTGAACTTTTTGCCTCCAGAACAATGGAATTATTCTTAGAAAATATCGAAAAGAAAATATCACTCATGTTAGGAGGAAGAGGAAAACTGTGGTTTCAAAATGAACTGAACAAGCAAAATTTTCCTTCTGTAGTTGCACTGCGAATTAATATAGACGAAAGATCATCCTATACATGGCTTGAAGGAGAGTACTTCATCGCCAGACTTTCTTCCAGAAGTACAGAACCGCTCTACCTGATAGCCGATAACTGTTCAAGTCTGCAGCCGGATGAGATTCAAATGCTGGAGATATTTTTCAGTAATGCAAACATTGTCTACAACAATCTGTTTCTTAAGGCGGAGTTTGTAGCGACACAGTCTGAGATGATCGGATTACTTGGAGATGTGATTGAAAACCGATCCAGAGAGCTATCGGGGCATCAGGAAAGGGTAAGTGATTATGCCATAATACTGGCAAGGAAGCTGGATTTTTCCGAAGAAGATATCCTTATCCTCCAGAATGCGGTAAAACTTCACGATACAGGTAAAATTGGTATCTTTGATTCGATTCTAAACAAACCCGGTCCATTAGATTCTGAAGAGTTTGAAACAATGAAGTCTCATACGACAATCGGATATGAGATTCTCAGATTCTCATCCCGGAAACTCTGTCAAATGGCGGCTTCCATCGCCTGGGAACATCACGAGAAATGGGACGGCAGCGGCTATCCGAGAGGGATTTCGGGAGAACAAATCGGACAGCTGGGCCGTATTACCTGTATTGTCGATGTTTTTGACGCACTTACCTCTGACAGGGTTTATCGAAAAGCCTGGAGTTACGAGAAAACAATACAGTTTATTAAAGATGGCAGGGGTACTCAATTTGACCCTCATATGGTAAATCTTTTCCTGGAGGAACAGGATAAAATCAAAGAAATCCTGATGCGGGATTATAATTGAAAGAGGAAATTAATTATGGCAAAACGTATTGATATCGATAAAGCCGGTCTTGTGGAAATCGTCGGAAAAGGATTGATACTTAACTTAACAACTGACGATCAGGACAGAATCCTCATACGGGCAGAATCTGAAGCCGGTGGATACCGAATTAAAATCAAGGTTCATGAAGACGATCCGGGAATAATCACCTATGCTCTAGGCGAAGTAATCGGCGGGCCGCAGCTGTCAATCGTCAAGTAGATATCAATTCCCCAGGTATTTCTGCAGAATCTTGTTAATTGGTACCGGCTTTGAAAAAAGGTATCCCTGAAAATACTGGCAGCCTCTCTCGTATAGAAAAGCAAGTTGATTGGGCATCTCTACCCCTTCTGCAACCAGATTCATCTTCAGATTCTTTGCTATGGAAATTATTGAATTAATCAGAGCCTCATCCCTGACATCTCGGGAAATACCTGAAACAAAGCGCTTGTCAATCTTTATCTTATCCAAGGGCAAATTCTTGATATAACTCAAAGAGGAGTACCCGGTACCGAAGTCATCTAGAGAAATCTTGTAACCCCGTTCTCGTAATGCCCGCAAGTTCTTTACTACCTGATCGACATTTTCAATGATAGCACCCTCAGTAATCTCAAATCCCAACAAGGAGCCATTAATCGGGCTGCGCTTGTACAGTGTTGAAAAACGTTCAATAAGATCTCTGGATTTCAGTATTTTCGGTGACATATTAACATTGATACGGACGATTTTATGCTCTTTTGAGAATAAAAGAGCGTCCCTGGCTACACGCTCCATCATCCACCAGGTAAGGGGTATAATCAAACCGGATGATTCAGCAACTGAAATAAAAACTTCTGGAGATACATCTTTCAAAACAGGATGGCTGCATCGTGTAAGGGCCTCCATCTCGGCAAGAGAGCCATCTCCATTGACGATTGGTTGATAAACGACATGAAACTGGTCTTTTTTTAAAGCCTCCCTAAGGGCATTTGCAATAGCTATATTTCTTAATGTCCGACTTTCAAGCTCGGAACTGTAAAAAAAGTATGTATTTTTGTCCTTCTTCGCTTCAGCCAATGCGGTTTCACAACGCCTGAACACCTCGTTCACATCATCACCATCATCCGGCAATATGACAGCTCCAAGGCTGACACCAAGGTAAAGATTTGAATCATCAATTTCAACCAGACTTGTTAAATCATCAAGTATTTTTCTGGCAAGATCGAGAGCGTTTCCCCGATCTCCCACATCATCCCAGATAATTGCGAACTGATTCCCGTAAAGACGGTACAAACGATCCCTTACACCGAAACGGTCTTCTATTTTATCACCGACATTCTTGATTACCAGGTCTCCAAAAGAGAATCCGAAGGTATCATTCACATCCCTGAAATTATCAAGATCGATAATGAATACCGCTTTTATTTTACCAAGAGAAATTGTTTCTATAAGATGATTGTTCAGATGCAGCATAAAAGATTTACGGTTCGGACGACCCGTCATTTCATCGTAATAAGCCATGAGCATCAGCTCTTTTTTACTCTCCTCCATTGCATTAAAACTGTTTTCCGACTCAATTTTCCTGTCTCTGTAGCTATGGGATGAAGAAAGGGTTACCGAAATATAAAAAAAGAGAAGCCCGGAAAGCATCCCCGGATAGAACCCCAGAAGCATCCGGTAGTTATCAACGAGCAGGGCAATTAATATAGCATCCAACAGACTTCCGAGTGAAAGAATGAGATAACCGACAATCAGAGAGCCGTGAACATCTTTGCTGCTATTATTTTTATAAAATATCAGCATCAGCATAAAACCGGCAATCCAGTTAAACAAACTCACCGATGCCCGCACATACTGAAGAGAACCCACTACTACTCTTCCATTGATGAAGGTACTCAGCAGCAGTACAGGTTTTATTACCGCTGCTATAAATATCACCAACACCACAACTGCATTGAAGAGAAACAAGCCAATTAACACCCTTCGAAGCATCTTTTCAGGCTCAAGAATCACATAGAGTAGTATAGGATTAACAAGCACAATCAGAATATAGCTGATCTGAACACCCAAACTATAAGTTATAGAATCTGGAGTGAGAATATGAAGTGTTTGAATTGCTGAGAAAGCAATAGCTACAATAGAGAAAAAAACTAAAACAATGTAAAGCCGTGTCAGGGAAAATAAAGTCAATGCAGCAGTGTAGATTGACGCAAGAAGAAATACACCGAGAGAAATAAGAGTAAAAACTGCTGCAATAGGCATTATTTTCTGGTAAATCCCCTATAACACTACAATCGGCAGATTAAGCTGAAAAAAACATACACTAAATACCAAATTGGTATCGGCATCAATTTTTTATTAAAATGACAAGACAAGGAATAATTATGAAAAAAATAATACTGGCTGTACTGGCTGCTGCCCTCTTTTCCGGCACCGCCCCAGCCCAATCCCGCTGGGAAGAAACCCCTCGCGTCGGAATTGCAGTTGAAGATAAATCGAGTGCATCACTGATGAATATGGCCGCGATAGGTACGGGAGATGCAACCGGTATCGGCTGGTCCGGCTATTTCAGAAGCGATGGGGGGATGGATAATACCGTAAATCTCTCCCTGGGTTGGCTGGCCTACAATTACAGACAGTTCAACAATATCAACAACCATGAAATCGGTGTGGGGTTCCCTTTGTACGATGGGTTATACCTGGGAACCAGCCTGCGCTGGAATCCGAATCAGGGAACCGGATGGAACGCCCATATGCTGTACAGGCCATATCAGTGGCTTTCAATCGGCATCAAAGGAGAATCCCTGAACAGCTCTACCTGGATGGACTGGGGGGTCGGATTACGACCCCTGAAATTCAGCAACTACTGGGGAACCCGGCTGACGCTGTTTTATGATGCACGGGTAACAAATACAGGAAAGTTCAACAGTATAGCCACTGGTCTTAAAGTGATGCCCATTAATGGATTGGAACTCTACGGCCATTGGGATTTCCGGGATGATAAACTGGTTACAGGAATCAACCTGTCCTGGAACCGTTTCCTTCTAGGCGGCGATATAACCAGTGCTGGTACCGATTCCTGGAAAGAAGGCAGTATTCAGACATTTGCATCTCTGAAACACATGCGCAGTATCTCCGGCCATCAGAAAACCATGGTAGTCTATGATACCGCCCAGGTAATTACCGATACGCCCAGACTTTATGCAGCAGCCCAGGACTTCAGGAGAGATCCCAACCCTACCCGTTCTCTGTACGAATTTCTTCAGGATATGGATGGATTACTCACATCACCGGAAGTTGAATCGATTGTTTTTTACAATCAGGCCTTTCAAACATCCTTTTCCAACCTGATTGAGATTGAACAGTCCTTAAAAAAACTGAAAGCAGCCGGAAAAAATATCTACTTTTATGCGGATACATTCGGAAGCACCCAGTACGCACTGGCAGCTTCTGTGAGTGATAAAATCTTTATGAGTCCCCAGGGTTCCCTGGATCTGACGGGCTTTGGAGTCTCAAACCTGTACTTTAAAGATCTTCTGGCAAAATACGGTGTAAATATCTACAACTTCCAGAGTCACGAGTATAAAACCGCCTATAATAATCTCTCAGAATCTTCAATGACCAATGCCCAGAGAGAATCTCTTGAATACGTTTATGGCGGTTTGCAGGCAGAAATGGACCGTATGATAAATCAGGGGCGGGAAACAATGCTCACTGATAATCTTGAAAATCTCTATTCGGAAGGCTACTGGATGTCTGCGGCCAGCGCACTGGAAGCAGGCCTGGTTGATGAACTGATGTACCGAGACCAGATGGAAACCTGGGTGGGAATGCGACGATACCATGTTACCCTATTCTCACAGGTTCGACACGATATGAGCTATAAGTGGAAAGCAGCTAATGATCCGACAGTCGCCGTTATTTATGCTAACGGCAATATTTCAATGGGAAATGGTGCAAAAGGACAGACTATCGGAGCTGAATCACTGGCGAAAGCCATTCAAAGTGCTCGATTCAACCCACTGATTCAAGGTATTGTTCTCCGGGTAAACTCCGGCGGTGGCTCAGCCCTCGCCTCAGATGTGATTGCCAGAGAAGTTGCACTTTGCACCGTTGGCCCCCGGAAGAAACCCATTGTTATCAGCATGGGAGGAATAGCAGCATCCGGCGGTTACATGATTTCAGCCCCGGGCTCCAAGGTGCTGGCTACCCAGGGAACGATTACCGGATCTATCGGGGTTATAACCATGATTCCCGATATATCCGAACTGCTGGACAAGTTTGAAGTCGGTGTCGGTACGGTAAAGACAACGCAATCGGCAGATGTTCCCAATATCTTCCGTCCCCTCACCACGGAAGAAGAAAATCGAATTCGCAGCTCAGTGATGGACAATTACGATTCATTTATCAACATGGTTGCCGTTAACCGTAACATGGATGTACAGGCTGTTGATAATGTTGCTCAGGGCCGTATCTGGACCGGTCAGCAGGCTATGGATCGGGGACTCGTGGACAATATGGGAGGTCTTGATGATGCTATTGAGCTGGTTGAAGGGCTGGCTGGTGTCAAACAGGCCCGGATTCTTGAGATCGATCCCGGCTCCATCCGGTTTTCCATCCCCGGAATCCCCGGTGCCCTGGCTGCGTTTCTTGATTTGAAACCCAAAGATCCTCTGGACATGGTTCCCGAGGATTTAAGGGATGTAATTGAATTCTATCAAACCGTTTCATCCTACGAGAGAGGAGAAGCTTTATTCCTGATGCCCTATACTCTTGAAGAGTTGGATCTGGATAATAGAGATTGACCTCTAACGACAAGCCGGATTAATCCGGCAATAAGAAGATAAAAAAAGCCGC
>JGI24023J19991_10001300_pt1 | contig 19360 bp, 16 predicted proteins | sample Cruoilmetagenom1_FD_19991 | JGI IMG/M metagenome (IMG submission 19991) | reverse complement strand
TGATTTTTAAAAGAGACTACAGAAAAATGGCCTAATAAGATCGAAAAATAAAGAATGAAAGTGAGAAAGGTTTAAATTAAAGTTATTCAAAACTCTCGATAGTTTTCATGTGGAGGATCATTGTTCGGGGAATCGTCGAAGGTGTTGGGTTCAGGCCGTACGTATACACTCTCGCAAAGTCCTTGGGACTGGGTGGTTTCGTCAGGAACAATGGATCTTACGTTGAGATAGTGGTAAACAGGGATGTAAAAGGTTTTATAGACTGTATGATGAGGCAATTACCGGCAGGAGCAAAGATAGAGAGCGTTGAGGTTCAAGAATATGCTTACGATGNTTTTAATGATTTCTATATACTAACCTCGGGCAACAAAGGCTCTTCGGGCATCTCCATTCCCTGNGATACCGCCATCTGTGATGAATGCCTCGCAGAACTTTTTGATGCCGACGGAAGAAGATACCTCTATCCGTTTATCAGTTGTACCACTTGTGGCCAGCGATTCTCCATCTTGGAGAAGATACCATTCGATAGAGAGAACACATCTCTGAAGGATTTTCCGATCTGCGAAGCGTGTGAGAATGAATATAGAGATCCAAGAGATAGAAGATTTCATGCGCAGACGATCTCATGCCCAAGATGTGGACCCACATATCATCTCTATGACGAGAATAGGTCTCTGATCGATGAGAGTTGTATCGATGCGATCAGGGAGTTCTCAAAGGCCATAGACGATGGATCTATTGGAATAGCAAAAAGTTGGGGAGGGATGCATCTCTTATGCAATCTTGATAGGACAAAAAGATTAAGAGAGATCTTCAGAAGACCACAGAAGCCATTTGCCGTGATGTTTAGAAATATTGAAGTTTTAAATGAGTTCGTTGATATTTCTGGGATGGAGAGAGATACTTTGCTTGAGAAGGGAAGACCGATCGTGCTACTCGAGAAAGGTGACTCCTACTTTGAGGAGATCTCTCCAAAATTGCCAAATATTGGGGTATATCTTCCTTACTCTGCCTTGCATCACCTTTTATTTAATTTTATGAAGGAGGATCTGATCATCGTTACTTCTGCCAACGTACCCGGAGAACCGATGATAACGGTGAATGAAGAGGCATTTTTATTGAAGGCAGATCTATATCTATTGCATAACCTTAAAATCGTTAATAGGGTCGATGATAGTGTATTGAGGGTAGATAAGGGGGGTAAATTTTTCCTCAGAAGATCGAGAGGATACATACCATTTGGCATCCACATACCACATCAAAGAAACGTAATCTCCTTTGGTCCTGAAGAGAACGTAACCGGAGGAATATCCAAAGAAGGTATATATTATCCCACACAGTATATCGGAGATGTGAAATACTACAAAACCCTTAGATACCTCGAGGAATCCATAGAAAAACTCATCTCTTATATCGGTATAAAGCGAGAGGAATTGGACGCAATCGCCTTCGACCTCCATCCCTCCTTCATCTCAAAGAGATATTTCAGGGAGAAATTTTCTCCATACGAAGAGGTCTTCGAGATCCAGCATCACTGGGCACACGCATCTTCTCTGATGGTGGATGACGATCTGGATGAGATGGTATGCTTGGCCGTGGATGGTGCCGGATACGGGGACGATGGTAATATCTGGGGATGCGAGGTTCTCTACACCACATTTGAAGAATTCAGACGTCTTGGAACGATCACAGAGTTTCCTTTGATAGGAGGAGATAGAGCAACAAAAGAACCAATTAGAATTCTATTTGCCTTCTACGAAACTTTAAAAGATGAGGTAGAGGAAAAGGATAGCATTTTTGAGGGCATCAGAGAAGCGGATGTGTGGAGAAGGGTTATGAAGAGAAGTCCTAAAACGACGAGTATGGGAAGGGTGTTGGATTCCTTATCCTGCCATAAAAAGATATGTTGCAACGCAACTTACGATGGAGAGCCGGCAATGAAATTTGAGAGATATTTAAATTTAAAACAGATGAGGGAGAGAAACTGCAAGATGGAAGATTTTGATCCAGAGATCTTGACGGAAGACGGCATCAAAAAGGTGGATATCTATGCCCTCTATAGAGATCTATTCAACAAAGATATTGATGAATATACGTTTCTCTCTTGCCTCATCAAATCTCTGAGCACCATCTGTGTGGAAGAATCTCAAAATTTGGGGGTAGAGTATATTGGGCTCACAGGTGGGGTATCCTATAACAAGGTGATATCTGAGATCTTCAAGGGATGTGTAAACGCCATAGACCCGACCGTTCATGTGGTATTTCACAATAGTATTCCCAATGGAGACGGGGGCGTGGCGGTCGGGCAGAATGCGATAGCCGGAAGAATGTTGGAGGTGAGATAGTGTGCTTGGCCATCCCTGGTAAGGTTGTTGAGATAAAGCGAAATCTTGCCAAAGTTGATTTTGGCGGCGTGATGAGAGAGGTCGATCTCTCTTTGGTGGATATAAACGTTGGAGATTACGTGTTAGTTCATGCCGGATTTGCCATAGAGACCATCGACGAAGAAGAAGCAGAAAGGAGTCTCGATCTGTGGAGAGAATTATTAAAAGAGGAAGAGACGCAAAACTCATAGAAGGATTTCTCGGCCTGATACAAAGAAGACTAAAGGAGTATGGCAGAGAAGAAGTAAATATAATGCACGTCTGTGGCACTCATCAGGACACCCTGGTTAGGTACGGCCTGCTGGATCTTTTTAGGCAGATCGGAGTGAAAATTAGACAAGGGCCGGGTTGCCCCGTCTGCGTTACTACGGGGAGAGAGATTCAGGAGGCCATCGCCCTCGTGGAGCATGGAATAGCCGTGGCCATCTACGGTGATCTATTAAAGGTCCCGACGAAGAAAGGGTCTCTGGGCGATGTGGAGGGGAAGGTGTATGTCGTCTACAGCATTTCAGATGCGGTTAAGATCGCCAAAAAAAAGGGCGACCTCGTATTTTTTGCCTGCGGCTTCGAAACGACCGCCCCATCTACCGCGCTCACCATCTTGGACAACCCCGACGATAATTTTTATATCTTGAGCTCCCATCGGTATCTTCTACCCGCTCTCGAATATCTCCTCTCGATCAGAGAGACGAAGATCGAGGGTATAATAGAACCAGGACACGTGAGCACGATCATTGGGGTGGATCCTTACATACCACTCAGCGAAAGATACCATATCCCCCAGGTAATTGCTGGATTCGAGCCGTTAGATATCGTTCTTGCCGTATATATGCTCGTTGAGATGATCTGTCATGGAGAGTATGGGGTAAAGAACGAATATAAAAGGGCGGTAAGAGATGGGGGGAATCTAAAGGCCATCGGGGTAATAAAAAATGTTTTTGAAAGATCAGATATAAAGTGGAGAGGATTTCCGGTGATAAAAGATTCTTTGATGTCGTTGAAGAAAGAATACGGAGAGAGGGATGCGAGGGAAGTGTTCACCGATATCTTGCAAGATCTACCTGAAGAGGAGACGATTAAGGGATGTAGATGCGGAGAACTTTTAAGGGGATTGATAGAACCGGAGGAGTGCAAACTCTTTGCCGATCGCTGTAGCCCACAAAACCCCGTGGGACCTTGCATGGTCACTTTTGAGGGAGGGTGCAATATTGCATACAGATATAGAAAGAGATGATTGCAAATCTTTGATTTGCAAATGATCTTAACATATTCTCGGTATGGGGTCACCGATCGGTGTTTCCAAGATCCTCTTTCCGCCTACTATCGTATTTAAGACCACGCCCTCGATATCCTTCGTTGCATGACCTATTATCGTAGCTTCCCCCTCCGCCCTTTTTAGCTCCTCTAAAATTTCTTCCGACCTCTCTCTGACACATGCTATGACCATCTTTCCTTCGTTGCCGATCTGTAAGGGGTCAATACCCAAAAGTTCACAGGCAACGCTAACTTCTCTTTTTATCGGAAGTTTCTCCTCATCCACCACGATTCCAATATGTGACTTCTCAGACCATTCATTCAGTGCATTTGAGACGCCCCCCCTCGTCGGATCTTTCAGGCATGTTACCCCACCTATCTTTAAGATCCTCTCTACCAGATGATTTAAGGGTTTGGTATCAGATTTAATCTCACTTTCAAACTCTATCCCTTCTCTCTTGCTCATGATAGATATTCCATGGTCTCCAATAGATCCATTTATCAGAATGACGTCTCCATCCCCCAAATTAGAATCTTTTATCCATCTACCGGAGAATTCTCTATGGTTCCTCACCTCCTCGATGTTGCCGTCTAGAAATCTGCTTCGCTTTCCAATTCCAGAGGTGCAGACGATACATTTTTCGAGTGCCCCTCTCTCTATAACCTTTGTATCACCGGCAATGATGTAAACATCGGCGGATCTGGCGGTCTTCTGCATACTCTCAATAATCTTTTCCAGGGACGATATCTCGAGCCCTTCCTCTAAAATTAAGGCACTGGAGATGGCAATTGGCTTAGAACCAACTGCTGAGAGATCGTTGACAGTTCCAGAGATCGAAAGAGATCCGATATCCCCCCCAGGAAAGAATATGGGTTTTACCGTATATGCATCGGTGGTGAAGGCGATATCTCCGATGGTGCCGCTGTCATCCATATCCAAGAGCGTTAACTCTTCCTCTTTGACCTCTAAATGGGGTAAAATATGTTCTTTTAGGAGAGACTGCATCAATAATCCGCCACTCCCATCCCCCACGGTGATGAATTTTTTTCCAGGTTTCATATATCTAACCCCTTTTTTACACCTACCATTCACGATATTTTCTATCGCCTCAATCATGAATCAAATTTAAAGGATACGGAATATACCCCCTCCTCGAGGTGACTTTCGACCTTATAACCCGATTTATGAACTAAATCAAGCATCCTTCTATTTTGTGCCAGTATGGTCGCCTTGAAGCCGCGTACCCCATTTTGCTTTGCCACTTTGATGAGATACTCGAAGAGAGAAGTTCCCACTCCCAAATTTTGCCAGTCGTCGTGGATCAAGAGGGCAAATTCTGCCATGGAAGAGGCATGATCTACAATATAGACCCCGGTGGCAACGGCTCTCTCTATCTCCTCCTCCCATACCGTACCAACGATCCTCATCTCATCCCTATAATCGATATTTACGAGTTTATCTATACGATCCTCGGTCATGCGCAATGGAGTGAAATATCTCGTGTAGATCGTCTCCTCGGAGACGGAGTGATAGAGTTCTCTGATGATTGGTCCATCAGAAAATCTTATGGGTCTGAAGTAGATCTTTCCCTTCGGGGTTTTCATCGTCATCTCATATTTTTTTTGGTCATAAGATGCATATTTCAGTGCTACCTGATCTGGACGGACATACATATGCTCTTTTGCCGCTTTCAGGAGTTCTTCCCTGAATTTTGGATGAGCAATGTTGATGAGTGCCATCGCCCGCTCCCTGATGCTTTTTCCATGAAGATACGCGATGCCCCACTCTGTTATCACGTAGTGGACGTCTCCACGCGTGGCGATGACCCCTGCCCCCTCACTCAGATGGGAGACGATCCTCGAAACCTTGCCATTCATCGCGGTTGAAGGAAGAACGATGATCGATTTCCCTCCCTTTGAGAGAGATGCGCCCCTGATGAAATCCGCGTGCCCGCCCAATCCGGAAAAAAAGTGGTAACCCAGGGAATCCGCACAGACCTGTCCGGTTATATCCACCTCCAGCGCAGCGTCTATCGCGACCATCTTCTCGTTCTTTGCGATGACGAACGGGTCGTTCGTGTACTCCGTCGGATGAAATTCAAAGATCGGATTGTCGTCGACGAAGTCATACAGACGCCTACTTCCCATACAGAAAGAAGCGACGATCTTACCCCGGTGAAGCGTCTTCTTCTCATTCGTGATGGCACCCGTCTCCATTAGAGGAATCAGATCGTCCGTGAACATCTCCGTGTGAATGCCGAGATCTTTCTTATCCTTTAAAAATGGTATGGATGCAGAGGACGTCACGCCGATTCCAGTCTGTACGGTGGATCCGTCTTCGACCAATTGGGCGGCATATCTCCCTATCGTCCTTCCAACCTCATCAGGCTCTCTGAATTTATATTCTAATAGTGGTGTATCGTTCTCGACTAAGAGATCAATATCATCCACGTGGATGAAGGTGTCCCCTCGTGTCCTCGGCATCTGCGGATTTACCTCGGCGATCACCATCTTCGCGCTCTCCGCGGCGGCCTTTGTGACGTCCACCGATATTCCAAAGCTGCAGTATCCATGAGCATCTGGCGGTGAGACCTGGATCAATGCCGCATCGAGCGGAATCTTTCCGCTTTTAAACAATTCTGGGACTTGGGAGAGAAAGATTGGTGTGTAATCCGCGCGCCCCTCCGAAACGGCTTTTCTTAGATCTGGAGCGATGAAAAAGGTGTTGTGATGGACGATATCTGTAAATTCNGNTCCGACAAATGTTTCCATGCCCAACGCCAACGTATTGAAAAATTCTGTATCGGATAACCACTTGACGCGCTCCATCAAACCTTTGACCAACAACTGTGGTTGGCCTGCCCCAGAACCGATAAAAACCCTATCTCCTGGACGCACATTTCTTATTAGTCTATCGATCGCTTCTTCCACGGTTTTGAATTTTGGGTTTTTGGCGGGCATGATAAAGTCTTACCTATCAAACGATATTTAACTTTTTGCCACGAGTAAAGATCATACCAGTGTGTGATGATCTGCCCTAAAAAGATCTTTTTCCAGCTGAACAGAGATTCTGGTATGCACACCATCTGCAGAGCATAGATTCCTTCGGTTCAAAATCTATGGTATCTTCGATATCGTTGATCTTCGAAATGATCTCTCTCTTTAAACTCTCCANGATTTCAGGACTTCTCTTCGATCTGAATTCCTTGTCAAAGGCGAGATAGTGCCATATCAGATCAACATCATTCACATCGTCCCATATATCTTGAAGACCGAGCTGATAGATTGCCAACTGCCAATCTTCATCTATATCACGCTGGAGTGGTAATCTTGAAGAGGTTTTGTAGTCATGAACTTCATAGGTGCCATCAACTCTCCGTGATAATCTGTCGATGTACCCGACAAATCTAAAATCATCGAGGGGTATCTCAATTCGTTTTTCGAGTGCGCAGATCTCTGCCTGATCAAACGGAAAATATCTCTTGTAATATTGTTCCAGAGATCTTCTTCCAATCTCCCTGTAATGCTCCTTGGAATATTCCTTTCGAACGATTATAACGCTGTCATGCCAATTCTTCGCCCAGTTCGAATGGTAAAAATCCAACAGGCTCTTAAGAGAAGATTCTTTATCCCATATATCATCTCTATATAACTTTTTAAGGCTTTCATGGACTCTTGATCCCATAAATGCTTCAATCCCCTCGGTATCGACTTTTATTCGATCGATGTATCGATACCTGTATTTGAGCGGGCAGTTCTCAAATGTCTTGATACGGGAATACGAATAGATCTCCATGATTTAAAAACTGGTGATTCATCACCCAAAATTCTTTCTTGCGTAGTTTAAAACATCGTTCGCGTCACCAATATCCAACCCACAACCGAGCAATACCTTTCTTGCCATCTCGTCGTCTATTAAATCTTCCGGCGAATGCGTGTCTGTATCTATCACCAGATCTGCCCCAACTTTCATCGCCAGAGACGCCACATGCCCATTTGTTAAGGAATGCCCCCTCCTTGAAGATATCTCCAGAGCCACCCCATTATCTCTTGCCAACCAAACTTCCTCGGCCTCTATGAGTCCAGGATGCGCCAAAATGTCGACGTCTTCGTTCATCACAGAGACTCTGTTGGTCCCTTTTAAGACCGGTTCCACGATCGTCTCCCCGTGAACAAGTATGATCTCTGCTCCCTCTGTTTTAGCCATTCTAACGAGTTTATCTATCTTTCTTGGCGGAACGTGGGTTATCTCGACTCCCACGAGAACCTCGATCTCCCAGTCATCTTCCATCTCCTTCTTTGCAGAAAGAAGCGACCCTATAATGAACTTGTAATTTGAAAAGTCTGCGTGATCCGTCAGTGCAATACCCTCATTCCCGATCTTTGATGCCCTTCTCACCAACTCACTCGGGATCAACTCACCGTCGCTGAAGATCGTATGAGAATGAAGATCAAAAATTTAGCTCACCTCCTTTCTCATCCTTTTTATTTCCTTTGCAATCTCTTTTATGATGTATGTCTTTGGATTCGGAGATATACCACCAACGAGTATCCTCCCACTCGTTTCCCACCAAGATCTCGGATACGCCTTCTCTTCCTCTACTATAATGGACTGCAAATTCAAGTTCTTGGCGGATCTCTCCACTTCTTTGAGTATGGGATGTTTTACAGCCAATTTTCTCGATATTTTTCTCCCCCCCTTCCTTGTTCTGGAGGAATCAAAATATGCAGGCCATATTACTATCTTTTTATCTTCTCTCATCTTTGATCAACTATAAATCCATCAAATACCCTAAAAGCTCTCCCTTCCATACAGGCTTCCTCTCCATCAAAAGATATTCTCAATTTTCCCCCTTTCGTCATAATCTCTACTTCATCTCCTGCTTTACAAAGCCTCCTAGCAACGGCGGCGACCGCTACGGCCCCGGTCCCGCAACACAATGTTTCATCCTCCACACCACGTTCATAGGTTCTCATCCTGATTCTGTTCTTCCCCAAGATCTCCGCAAAATTCACGTTACACCCCTTTGGAAAGATATCCGCGTACCTTATCTTTGGGGCAACCTCCTTTATATTAAGATTTAGGTCTTCTACAAATATCACGGCGTGGGGTACGCCCGTATCGACCGATGAAAGCCTATATCCTTCGATCTCTTCATTCATAATCTCGAATCTTGGAACACCCATCTTTACGCCGATGATGAGACCATCCTCTTCATGCTGACGACTTCGTCGTGGCATGCCAAAAATCGAAGATTTTTGAGCATGCCGAAAATATGTCTCTTTGATTCCGGCAAGGGTTTCTACATAAATGGGACTTGTATCAAGATATCTTGCCTCTATCACATACCTCACAAGGCACCGTATCCCATTTCCGCACATCTCCGCCTCTGATCCGTCGGAATTGAATATTCTCATCTTTATCTTTAAATCAGGGATCTTCGATTTCGAGAGGAAGAGCACGCCATCTCCGCCGATACCAAAATGTCTGTCACACACTTTCCTCGAAAATTCCTTCTTTTCCTCCTCAGGAATCACTTCTCTATCGTATTCGTCTATGAGGATGAAATCGTTTCCATTTCCATGAATCTTACTGAAAGATATCATTTAAAAACACCTACATCAGTCGCGCCGGAAGCTTCATCTTCACAATGAGGTCCGAATATTCCTCACCATATCTGATAACTTCATTCTCTCCATCGTTCACGAGTATCTCGGCGGGTCTTGGCCTTCCGTTATACTGCGATGACATCGAGAATCCGTACGCCCCTGTATCAAAGATTGCCACCAGATCACCTCTCTTTACCTTTGGAAGTCTCCTATCTCTCCCGAGGATGTCTCCCGTCTCACATATTGGACCAACAACAGTATAGGTCTCTTCTACCTCCTCGTTCATCTTATTCGCGATCACAATCTCGTGATATGCTTCGTACATCGCAGGTCTTATAAGAACGTTGAATCCTGCATCCACGGCGACAAAATTTTTAAATGCCCTCTTCACAAAGTTCACTCTCGTGAGGAGGAGAGTAGAATCCGAAACGATATATCTCCCCGGTTCCAAGACCAATATTGGTTTTATCCCGATCTCTTCACATCTTCTTTCAAAGATCGGTAAGATCAGAGATGTTAAATCGCTCGGTTTTCTTTCTCCTTCTTCTTCACCTGAATATGATATACCCAGTCCTCCACCCACATCGACGAATTTTATATCTATCCCAATTTCGGTCAATTCTTCTACCAGATCCATCATTCTTTCCATGGTCTCTCTGTATGGAGATATATCCAGAATTTGGGAGCCTATATGACAGTGTATTCCAATAGGCTTGATATTATCGAGTTTCATTGCCTTCTCATAGATACTCACTACCTCTTCCGCAGGGATTCCAAATTTTGATTCTCTCAACCCCGTTGCGATCTTTGGATGGGTTTTTACGGAGATATTCGGATTGACCCTGAAACTGACCTCGATCTCCTTATCTGCCATCTCAGCGAGCGTGATAAGCTCATCTTCAGAGTCGATCGATATCTTCACGCCTGCCTCGAGTGCCATCTTCAATTCTCTCGGACTCTTCGAGTTGCCATTGAATAAGATCTTCTCCTTCTGTATCCCAGCCAATAAAGCGGCGTAGAGTTCCCCATCTGAGAAAACATCGGCACCAAACCCTTCCTCTGCCATTATTCTCAATATAGCAATGTTCCAATTTGCTTTTGCCGCGTATAAGAGTTCCGCAGAAGGAAATGCCCTCTTAAACTCCCTCGCCCGTTCTCTAATCCTTTTTTCATCCGTCACATATAGAGGTGTACCATACTTCTCTGCCAATTTGACCGTGTCCACACCGCCGATTAAGAGGTGTCCATCCTCGAGCTTGAAGTGTTCTTTCATTTGAATCTACCTCCAATTTAGGATCAAAGATTTTTGAGGGCTTCAATCCTTCTAACGCCCTCTTCTATTCTCTCGACCTTCTCCGTCAATGAAAATCTAACATAACCTTCCCCATATCTTCCAAATCCGACCCCAGGTGTAACCACGATTCCCGCCTTGTCCAGAAGAAGCTTCGTGAATTTCATGGAATCATATTCCTCTGGAACCCTTGCCCAAACGTAGAACGTGGCTTTTGGTTTATCCGCTTTTAGACCCAGGTGCTCAATTCCCTCCAAGAGTGAGTCTCTTCTCTCCTTATATGTACGTCTATTACTTTCAACACAGGTCTGATCTCCCCTCAATGCTTCTATTCCAGCTATTTGAACCGCGTTGGATGCTCCGGAATCAATATTCGCCTTTACCATACCTAATCCTTTTATTATGTCTTCGTTTCCAACGAGAAATCCTATCCTCCAACCGGTCATGTTATAAATCTTTGAGAGCGAATTAAATTCTGCACCAACTTCCTTTGCGTTCTTCACCTCGAGAAAGCTCGGCGGTTTTTGACCATCGTAATATATCTCCGAATATGCGTTGTCATTGCAGACAATTATCTCGTTTTCGGCGGCGAAATCGATCACTTCCTTGTAAAATTCTTTCTCTGCCGTTGCCGCCGTCGGATTGTTTGGATAATTTATGAAGATGATCTTAGCCTCTTTACGAGTTTTCTCATCTATCATCTCGAGATCGGGCTTAAATCCATTCTCCTCTAAAAGTGGCATCTCGACGGGTCTTCCTCCCGCAAGGACACATCCGACCCTATAGACGGTGTACGCCGGATCGGGAACCAAAGCCACGTCTCCTTCGTCTAAAAAGGCAAAAGGAATGTGAGCTATCCCCTCCTTTGATCCTATGAGTGTCATCGCCTCTTTTTCTGGATCCAAAGAGACGCCAAACCTTCTCTTATACCACTCCACAATCGCTTCCCTAAACTCGATCATACCCTCATATGAAGGATACCTGTGATTTTTTGGATCTCTTGCCGCCTCGCACAACGCATCTATCACATTAGACGGCGTCGGCATATCTGGATCGCCGACCCCAAGATCTATCAGATCGATTCCCGCATTGAGCTTCTCTCTTTTAAGTTCATCGATCGAAGCGAAGAGATACGGCGGAAGAGATCTCAACTTCTCCGAATACATCCTCTAAAGATCGGTGGATGGTATTTAATAAGTGTTGCGACAAAATCTTCGATTTNGTGTANTCGGAAATCGGAGATTTCCGTATGCCAAAAATCTCCGATTTTTGAGCACACGCAAAATGAAACATTTTGCTGTGAAACATTTTGCTGTGAAACATTTTCACATGCTACTTTCGTATTTTGTTATGAGGATCTTCATTTCACACAGCTTCGATGGAACGGAGACAGTTAGTCCTATACCAGGAATTTTCCAGAGAACTTTTCCTGAGATCGATCCCTCTCCTTCACCTATCTCAACAGGAGTTACGTCCATTTTATTATCCTTATTCAACCTCAGTACAATATCTTTGCTTACATATTCTCCTTCCTTCAGTGCAACGGTGATCTCACCTACCCCCTCGGCCTGTTTTATCCCAAATTTCTTGGCTATGCTTTCCGGTGGCCCCCAAGCCGTCGCCGTTATCGTATAAGTTCCGGGCGGAAGGCCTGAAAACGTGTAAATCCCCTCGGCATCGGTCTTCGTCTCCAAAGCAACAGATGTCGGCACCGAGATCGCGGAGATAAGCAATACTGCCACTAAAAGCAGAATAAACCTTTTTATCAATTTTCGCTCCAGCCGCTTCTCAACCTGCCCCGCTCGAGTATCGCTATATCTCCCACCTTTCTTGGAGATAACTCATCTATCGTATAATATTCAGCCTCGCAGATCTCTGCAATATCCCTGTTATAACCCATCCTTCCATAGGGACCAGATCTTTCTGTATCGATTATGACGGCGCAAATCCCATCGGCTTGGATCCTCTCAGAGATAGAAGTGATCTCTTCTTTTATACTTCCTCCATTCATGGACACGTTGCCCCGCCCGTCGCTTATCAAAACCAGCATCGGTATCATCTCTGCATCTTTCCTTCTCTCACTCTCCAACAGTTCCAGCCCTTTATATAGACCTGCAGATAGGGGCGTTTTTCCACCCGTGGGCAACTCACGCAGACAATTTGCAGCACGTTCAACGCTCGAAGACGGCGGTAAGAGAATATCTGCTTTCTCCCCTCTAAAAGAGACAAGCGCAACTTTGTCTCTCTTCTGATACGAATCCAGCAGAAGAGAGAAGATTGCACCCTTTGCACTCTCCATCCGGCTCTTTGCGCCCATAGACCCACTTGAATCTACTACAAATGCACAAAGGGTGGATACCTCCTTGACTCTAACCTTCTCCCTCATATCTTGACTTTTTATGATGATGGCGTTATCAGATTCTCCAGACCTCTCCTGTTGGTATGGCGCGGCCGCCCGTATCGTGGCGTCAAGGGCAATATCCTTAGGTTTACCGTTCGGAAATTTGGATTTAACATACTTACCACCATTGCCGATAGACGAAGCGCTTCTACCGGATGATCTGTTGCGATATCTCTTATCCTTCTTCCGTGCATCTATACGATCAGAGTCGATCAGATTGCCCACATTGAAGACGAACTCTTTTGGGATCTTCTCTTCCTCTTTGGTTTTCTCTCTTTTTCCATCTGATTCTCTCTCGGAATCTCTTTGCTCTTTTTCGTTATCCTCTTCCCTTTTTTGATTTTTCTGCTTTTGCTCTTCCTGAGATTGTGATGTCATCCTATCCAGCTCATCTTCATCCAATGTTGGCGGTTCAAACGGTCTGCTTCTCATTCTATGTGGAAGAGCAAGCTCCATCGCCTCTTTTATATCTTCGATCGTAACATCTTTCCTTCCATCGAACGCGGCGATTGTCTTTGCGGTTCTAACAATCGTTATCTCCGCCCTATGCGATCTTACGCCGAGTTTTATACACGTGTCAGCCGTTGTTCTCAACAACTCCTCGTCTATCTCTACGTCCTTGAGGATAGGTTTTGCCTTCTCTATCTTCTCTCTTAATTCTCTCTGATCTGTCTCAAATCTTTCTATAAAGGAGTGTGGATCGCGCTCAAGTCCTTCTGCAACTTTTATGATCTCTACCCTCTTATCTACATCATCTATGCTCTCCACACCGACCTGTAATCCAAATCTATCAAGCAGTTGTGGTCTCAATTCTCCTTCCTCGGGATTCATCGTGCCGACGAGTATAAATTTGGATGGGTGTGAGACAGATACTCCTTCTCTCTCAACGACATTTACGCCCATTGCCGCGGAGTCCAATAAGACGTCTGCAACGTGATCGTCGAGGAGATTCACCTCGTCTATATACAGGATGCCTCTATTTGCGTCCGCAAGTATTCCTGGTTCCAACGCTCGTATTCCTTCTCTTATCGCCTTCTCAACGTTCAAAGAACCAACGACCCTATCTTCCGTTGCTCCAAGCGGAAGATTTACGACGCGTGTTCTTCTTCTAATAACCTCTAATTCTTTGCCGTCCATCTTCTTCTCGTAGCAGATGTCGCACATCTCATTTATGTCGTTCGGATTACAGAAGAAGGGGCAACCCTTGACTACATCGATCTCCGGCAATAGATCTGCCAACGCTCTAACTGCTGTCGATTTCGCCGTACCCTTCTCGCCCCTGATCAAAACACCACCTATCTTCGGGTTTATCGCGTTCAGTATCAACGCCTTCTTCATCTTCTCCTGTCCGACGATTGCGGTAAATGGTAATATCTTTCTTCTAATGTGATGCGTCATCTTTACTTCCCCTGTTAATATTCTTCTTCGTATTTCTCCCTTAGGGAGTTTCTCCAAGCTTTTGGTTTCTCTTCTCCTCTTTCTTCAATCCAGCCTTCAACCTCTAAATACATATTCTTAATCTTCTCAAGTTCTTCCTCTGTGGTTTCCCAGTATTTTCTTCTTTCAGCCTCCAATAAGTGCTCTATAATATCTTCCATTGCCCACGGATTGGATTCCTCCATCTTCTTTCGTATTCTATCATCAAAGATGATCCTATCCGCTATTTCATCCCATATCCAGTTAGCCACCTTATTTGTTGTCGCCGCCAGTCCCAAGACGTATTCAACCCTGTCCTCGATGTTCAGAGCACCATCGTACCCATGTTTTAACATTTCATCTAACCATCTTGGATTCACCGTTCTTGTTCGAATTCCCCGCTCAATTGCATCGGCAATGTCTTCTGTTTTGATCGTCTCCTTCGTGGTATCGCTGATCAACATGTATGGCCTTTTTCCCGAGATTTTCTTGACCGCCGTAGATAAGCCACCGCTGAACTCATAATAATGGTCCAAATCTGTTATCTCAAAATCGGTAAAATCCCGGACCTGTGAAACAATCTCTACGTTCGATGCGTGGTACTCAAAGATCTTTTTTGCATCTTTTCCTGAGATATTTTTCCCGTAAAGATGCTTCATGCCAAAGATATATTCATCTGCAAGGTCGTCTTCGCTCTCCCACTGAGAGCTTTCAATTAGAGATGGCATAATCGTCCCGTACTCTGAATCACTGGGGCCAAAGGTTCTGAGATGGCAGATCTCTGGGTCAATACCAAGTTCAAATGCTTTCTCTTTTAATTCTGTTGTATGTTTTGCCACTAAATTTTCATTCTCCGACTCGCCAAGCTCCGAAACCATTTTGAATGCCTTATCCAATAGTTCTAAGAGATTGGGAAACATATCTCTGAACATGCCACATATGTTCATCATCACATCGATCCTTGGTCTGCCCAATTCCTCCAACGGGATAATTTTCAGATCGGAAAAATACCCCCAGCCACATCTTTCATCTGTTAAGCCTGATACTACCTCAACGCCGATCAATCTTAGGATTTGCCCTATCGTCTCACCTTCCGTGTTCGAGGTCTCAAACCCCCAGAGCACAATTCCAACGCTATCAGGATATCTTCCTTCTCTCTTAAAGTACTCTTCAAGCGTCTGTTCCGCAATCTGTGCCCCTCTTTCGTATGCTGCCGCCGTTGGAATCTTGGTTGGATCAAAGCCATATATGTTCCTGCCAGTCGGCAGTACCTCTGGTAATCTCACCATGTCCCCTCCCTTATTTGGAAGGATATATCCGCCATTTAACGCATTTAATACTGCACCTATTTCATCGCAAGATTCCGCTCTCTCAATCAGATCTAAAGCGAATGAGAGTGTTTTTTTGATCTCTTCCCTGGTATTCTTACCGAAGGAGGAAAACATGCTCCCCGCCACGCTCGGAACATCTCTCCTGCTCATCAATTCCTCGACAATTTGCATGACCACTTCCTCTATATCCTCCAGCACCTGTGCATGAGTTTTATGATTTGATACTCTTCCAGGATGTTTAAGAAGGTCTAAGTAGGAGTAGCCCTCTTCTTCAGCAATGATACGATACAACGATTTTACATCCCCTCTGTCGTATCTGAGGGCAAAGGTCACGTATTCTATGATCCCATCTTCATTGAGGTTATCCCCCAAGCAGTGCAATCCCTTAGGGATTATCGATCGCTTCATCTCAAAGATTTTATCGTATATATCCTCCACAGATCCCCCCAGATGGAGATCTTTTGCCTTCTCCATGATATCTTCATGTACGATCTTTGCCCTCTGTGGATCTCTCGTTCTCGCGCGGTGGTATTCCTGTAAAAGATCGTCAAGTTCCGCGTATTCGTCATAGGCATCGGAGACCATATAAGCGGGTGACGCGTGACTTATCATCAGTGCATAGCTTCTCCTCTTTGCGATCGTGGCCTCTGAAGTGTTGTCCACCATGTAAACGTATATATTGGGCATGTCTCCGATGAGTATATCTGGAAAACAGTCCTTTGACATGCCAACTTCTTTTCCTTCTCTGAATTCGAGTGTGCCGTGCGTTCCAAAATGTATGACCACGTCGAATTCTTCTTCCACCCATTTGTAAAATGCGAGATATTGATGGTTGGGAGCGGTATTCTTGTCGTGGTATGCCTTTAATGCTTCTTCCGGGTTTTCGTACATCCCGAGCGATGGTTGTAACCCGATGAAGACATTTCCAAGATCGACGCCCGGTATGAGTATATTTTGTTCATGCGTCATTATCTCGCCCGGTGGATCGCCCCATGAATCTATCATCTTTTCCCTCGGGACGGTGGGAATGCCATACAGCCATTCTTCATATCTCTCTCTGGATATCTTCACCGCATAATTAGCCGTCTCTTCCATCGATGTCCAGTCTCCACTGTTCACCTGACCATTATCCATGAAGAGATTGAGCAGATCTTCTTTTTTCTCCGGCACATCTAAAGTATATCCCTCTTCTTTCATCTCTTTTAGCAGACTCAACAAACTTCCAAAGACATCCAAATATCCGGCACCTCCGCCCAGGTTTCCTTCCCCTGGAGGATAGTTGTATATGACGATTGCAACTTTTTTATCTTCATTCGCCTTCTTTTTAAGCTCTATCCACCTTAAAGCGCGCCTGCATGATTTGATACACCTATCTTCAATCGGTAATGATTGAACAAATCTCACGCCGGTATCCGAATCGATCTGATCTGCCACCGCTAATGTGGGCAAGGGTTCGATCGCACCATCGAGTTCTGGTGCCATCACACCGCATAACTCGTCGAGAGGGGCAATAATTTTTTCTTTCTCCCACATTTCTAATGGTGTTATGCACATACCGAAGGGTGCCAAAACGGGAACATTTAGTTTTTTAAGCACCTTGAAAAGTTCCTTTGGACCGCCCCACAAAGGTCCACCGGTCATCCTGTGATAAGCGGGTGCCCATAAAAAAAGGTCTATGATCGGCTTTTCATCTTTAAAGAAGAACTTTTCCATGATCTTCCAATATGAAAGATCCTTGGCAAGAACGCAGATCACATTTACGTCTTCTTCGAGCGTTTTGATAAATAGATCCACCGTTGGATGAGACCATCCAAAGAACTGACCGCCATAAAAGATCATGCCGACGGTAGCGTTCTTTCTCATGCCTCTCCATCTCTCATAATCCTCCAGACGATCAAAGAGGTGTGGCGCGTCGGGGTGATAGATCACATCTTCCTCTTGACTTATCGGCGGATCTATCTTCACCTTCGCTTTTAGATTCCCGTACTCGCTCGCGAGAAGTAACAAGAGATTCTTCATGTTCTCTTTGGAGCTGGAGAAGAAGTATTTAGTTATGAAGAGCATGTTCTTAAAGTCTCTCAGAACTCCAAGCCCGGGTAGATACTTCATCAGGGGTCCCATCTTCTCGATTATTTCTACGAACTTGCCCGGGTCTTTCATCGAGGTCATATCAAACCGATCGATGATCGCATCTACATCGGTCTCTTCATCGATGATTTTAACGATCGACTTCAGAAAACGCCTAAAAGATTTTGAATTTATCAATCTTGAGATTCTTTTACCCTTTGTCGCATGTGAAAATGTTCCTGTCGCATCGGTGAAGGTCTCCGATNTTATATACCCCATCCGCACCATCACACCATCCATTGGAGAACCATAATAACTGCCAAAGCCCATCGCGGGTGGCATCGTCAGAACAGTGTTATCCGCCCCGGAGAGAATCTCTGATATCATTTGNGCGATCAAATCGCCGCCCCTGCCGTCGATGAAGACAATATGGCTTGTTACCAGATCGGATTTAAAGACGTCGAGATCGATCAACTCTTTCTCTATGTCGTGGGTTCCATATACCTTCAGGTCGATTACATCCCCATATTCATTATTGATCTCCTTTAGAGCCTCCACCAGCTCTATTGAGCCTAAGAAAGACACATACGTTATCTTCGTCTTCTCCATGATATGATCTCCTTCGTATCCATCGTTGATCTCCTAAAGGTGTTAATAAGATTTTTGGATTTCATACTATAGAGTGTTATCAAAATTGAATAATGTATGATTATATGACCATTTTGAGGTAGGGATGATTGAAGAGAACCTTTCCCAAGATCGACCTCAGCCCCCTCTTCCCTAATCTCACCGACCGCTTCAGCGATACTTGTGGCAGCTGATGTAGTTATGCAGGACACCTTCATTCTATCCTCCTCCATACAGGAGAAGATGCCGTATTAATAAGTTTTTCTATTTTTATATCACTAAGTATCACTAATTTAGTAATATGTAATATCAGACGAGTTTATGGGTTGGTATGTTAACTTTTTTTTTGGGAGCGTTCTAAATAATTCCCAAATTATCTTCGTATTTCGTTATGACGACCTTCGTTTCACCTAGTTTTGATGGCACGGGCATAATCTTTTTAAAGAATGGCTCATAGATGAGAACCTTTCCTGAGATCGAGCATGTGCCTTCTCCCGGATCAACCGGGATCGTATTCAATTTTTTGTTCATCTCTACCATTATATCTTTGCCGTTGAGGTTTTCTCCCTTCTTCAACGTCACGTTGATCTCTCCCATTACCTCAAATCGTTTTATCCCTGGTATCTTCACTATCTTTTCTGGTGGGCCTATGGCGATCGCCGTTATCGTATAAGTTCCTGGTGGAAGGTTAGAGAGCGTGTAAACTCCCTCATCATCGGTCTTCGTCTCATATAAAGCCCCGGCGATAGGCACCACCGAGATCACCAATGATGCCACCGCCAAGAGCAGAAGAAAATCTACTTTTCTCATCGAATTTTATCCTCCGTCATCACTTTCCCATCATACTGCTCATCCCACCGAGAAGCCCGGGTAACACGTCGGGCGTACAGATCCACTTGAGCATATCTGGCATCTGCGGAACGAATCCGAGCATCATGTCGAGCATGCTCTTCATACCAGCGAGACTGAGCATCGGTTG
>JGI24023J19991_10001298_pt1 | contig 19364 bp, 14 predicted proteins | sample Cruoilmetagenom1_FD_19991 | JGI IMG/M metagenome (IMG submission 19991) | reverse complement strand
GCAGGACCTGCTGGTATGACAGCAGCATATTTTCTAAGACTCCAGGGACATTCAGTTACTGTTTTTGAAGCTCATGCAAAATCCGGGGGAATGCTAAGATATGGTATTCCTTATTACAGGTTAACTGATCAGACCTTAAAAGATGAATTTGATGCCATTGAACGACTGGGTGTTGAAGTTAAATACAATACTGTAATAGGCAGGGACATGAGTGCGAAACATCTTGAGGCCGATTACGATGCTCTTGTAATAGCAATTGGGGCCCAGGGTGCATCTTCCATGAGAGTGGAAGGTGAAGAGCTTCCTGGAGTCTATTCGGGAATCGAATACCTGGGTCAAATAGGTGAGGGTGGTGATCCTGATATAGGTAATAAAGTTGTAGTAGTTGGAGGAGGTAACACTGCTATTGATGTTGCACGTACAGCTGTTCGAAAGGGCGCAGATGTAACTGTTCTCTATAGACGGACAAGAGCTGAGATGCCTGCAAGCAGTTTTGAAATAGATGAAGCACTTCATGAAGGTGTGAATATTAATTTTCTTGCAGCTCCTGTAAAAGTAGAACAGAGTGGAATTGGTGTTATTGTAAGATCTATTAGAATGGAACTGGGTGAACCTGATGCCAGTGGGCGTAGGAGGCCAATGCCTATAGATGGATCAGAATTTGAAATAGAAGCCTCTTCAGTAATTAGTGCTATAGGTCAGAAGGTTGTTACAGATAGTATTATAGAAACAGGTGTTGGGCTTACAAGATGGGGAACCATTGTGGCAGATCCTGATACTTTTATGACAGATCGTCCAGGTATATTTACATGTGGGGATTGTCAGACTGGTGCAGATATTGCTGTCAGAGCCGTAGGTAATGCAAGAAAAGCAGCATATTCAGTAAATCAGTACTTAAATGGTGAGGAAGTTACAGGTGAACCAGTGCTGTTTAACTCTACAATGGGAGCTCTTGAGGATATCAGTGAAGAAGTTTTTAAGGGTTATGAAAAGAAAGCAAAGGTAGAGATGCCGCTTATATCTGATAAGGAACGTGTAACAACATTTACCGAAATAGAAACAGGCTTCAGCAGGATAAATGCCAAAGAAGAAGCAGAACGATGTCTTGAATGTGGTTGTGAGGCAGCCAATGATTGTAAACTGCGAATATACTCTGGTGAGTATGGTGCAGATCAATCCTATTTTGCCGGGGATATCCGGGAGTTTCAGAATGACCATAGCCATGCTACGATTAAAATGGAAGTTAACAAATGTATAAACTGTGGTGCATGTGTCCGGGCCTGTGCAGAAATAAAGGGATTTAATGTACTTGCCTATGTAGGGCGTGGATTTGGTACCAGAATGGTATCTCCTTTTGGAAGATCCCTTGTGGATACTATTTGTGATGGATGTGGTGAATGTGTAACAGTATGTCCTACAGCTGGAATTATGTATCAGAAAGGTGCTGAAAAAGGAATCAAAGAAGGAGCTAATAAATGAAACCTGTTTATAAAAATGTAATATCTTTTTTATGGATAAAAAATATGAAAGCAGCATTAATTTTTTATGCAGATATACTCGGCTGTAAAATTGTTTTTGAGTCTGATGGATGGGCAGAACTGTCTATACCTGGAGCACCAAATACTTTTTTTGCCCTAAATAAATGGGCAGGAGAAGAAGATCATCCATTCAATGATTTTTTAACATTAGGAATTGAGGATCTTGATGGATTTAGAAAATTCCTGGAATCACACAATGTTAAATTAGTAGGAGAGATAAGAGAGTTTTCAGATCAGGGAATGCGAATGTTTAAATTTAAAGATCCTGATGGTAATACACTGACAGTTTCTGAAGTTGAATTATAGAGAATTTAGGAGTTAATATGGATTTAATTACATCACTAAAAAAAGCAATTCAAGGGGAAATAGAAGGAAGAGAGTTGTATCGTGCTGCTTCAGAAAGAAGCAGTGACCCCAGAGCGAAAGAAGTGTTTAATTTTCTTTCCCTGGAAGAGGATGATCATATCAAGGCACTTGAAAAAATTGGTGAATCATTTTCTGCAGGAGAAAAAATTGATGAAATTGAGCTGAAAAAATATATAGACCTGGAGGGTGATACTAATTCAATTTTTTCGAAATCATTTAAAAGCAGACTGGAAGGTAAGCATTTCGAAATTTCCGCATTATCAATTGGTATAAAGCTGGAATTGGATTCTTTTAAGTTTTATGCTGATCTTTCTTCAAAAGCAGATGATCCTGTTTTAAAGAACTTCTTTCAAAAGCTGTCTGAATGGGAAAAAGGACATTATACAGCTCTGCTGCAGGAGCTTGATTCTCTACAGGAAGAGTATTTTAATCAGAATCATTTTGCTGCGTTTTAGACCTGTAATTTGTACATTTTCGATTGCTGAGTGTTTTTGCACCGCAAAAATGTATCGAAGCAATCGAAGCTACATTGATGCCATAAATGTCTTTAACCCAGTTAGTAGCATCTGTACGGCCATTGTTGTAAGAATCATACCCATAAGCCTTTCAATTGCCTTTAGTGTTCTTTTGCCTACAATTTTGCTCAATTTTTCAGATAATATCAGTATAATAAATCCCAAAGACCAGGATATTATAAGTGCTGCCAGCCAGCTAAGCTGCTGATCAGGGTACTGAGTACTTAGCAGTATTACCATTGCCATAGAAGATGGACCTGCAACCATAGGGACAGCCAGGGGGACTATCAAGGGGTCACCATCTTTATCTTCATCGTTGACAAAAGTCGAATTGGATGCTGGAAATATCATTTTAATAGCAATTAAAAATAGAATTGTGCCTCCGGCTATTCCTAAAGCAGGTTCTGTAATATGCATACCAGAGAGAATGAATTTCCCAAAGAATAGAAAAAATATTAAAAAAATAAGAGCTATTAACAACTCTCTGATAATAATTTTGCTTCTTCTTGCGGGATCCACATGGGATAAAACAGAAAGAAAAATTGGTATATTCCCAAATGGATCCATAACCAGAAATAGCATTATAGCTGCACTGTAAATTGTCATATTGTTATTTTTTCCCATTTTCCTGATATTGTAGATCTATAGAGAGCTGTAAGAACTGCTGTATTATAAAGAGTGTCTTCAAGGGGTACTGGCACTTCTGTATTATCAATTATTGCTTTTGAAAATGCATCTCCTTCAAGGGTATACTGATTACAAGTATCAATACTAATTTTATTTCTTTCCACTTCGTTAATATTGGAGTCATCATAGTATAGTTCAGTTTGAAAGGTTGAAGGGGAATTAAATGGAATTTTTATCTCAACATGTTTTTTTGTACCTACTGCAAGCATTCTTTGGTATGGAGAAATTTGTGTTGAACTTATAAAGGTAGCCTGGCCTGATGGAAAATCAAGTATTGCTGAAGTCAGTATATCAGTTTTAAACTTTGGATCATACTCAGCTAAAGCTATTACTCTGGTTGGTTCCTCTTTAAAAAGAAATCTTGAAGTATTTACCGGGTAACAGCCAATATCCCATAATCCACCGCCACCCATATCATAAGAATAGCTGTTTCTAATATTGGATGAATCAAAATTGGAATAAGAGAAAAATCCCTGAACTGCTTTAAGTGTACCAAAATCATTACTTGAAGTTAATTCTTTTGCCTTTAGCCATTGTGGATGGGTTCTTACCATAAATGCTTCTCCCATCTTTACACCTAATTGATCTCTAACTTCTATTGCTTGCTTTACTTTCGCAACAGTCAATGCAAAGGGTTTTTCACATAGAACATGTTTACCTGCCTTCATTGCTTTTATGCTCCACTCTACATGAAGGTGGTTTGGAAGTGGAATATATACAGCATCAATAGATTTATCAGCCAGTAGTTCTTCATAGGAACCGAATGCTTTTTCAATACCCATATCAGCAGCAGTTTTCTTTGATTTATTTATATCTCTGGATGCAATTGCAGTTACTTCACTGTATTTTCCTTTTTGCATCCCAGGAATAACAAAATTTCTTGCAATCCCTGCATTTCCTAATACTCCCCATCTAATTTTCATAAAAACTCCAAATTACAAACTAATTTGTTTGAGTATAGATTAAAATCCAAAAAACTGCTAGAAAAATACACCTATAATATTTTTGAAAAGGATTTGGTTCAATGTTTAAAGTAATGTTTGTTTGTATGGGCAATGTTTGCAGGTCTCCACTTGCTCATATTCTCCTTGATAATTATTTAAAGAAAAAGGGTTTAACAGATCAAATAAGTGTGGAATCCTCAGGGGTAAATGTTTTTAATGAGGGACAGGCTATGTGCGAAAATATTGTTGCTACAGCTTCCCTCCGTGGGCTTTCTATGAAGCATTATTCCAGACGCTTCTATAAGACCGATGGGGAAGATTATAATTTAATTCTGGCAATGGATAGTACTACAATGTCCAGAATAAAAAGTGAATTAAAAGGAATAGATTTAATTGGAGAAGTAAAATATTTCAGGTATTATGATCCTGTCAAATCCGGTGGAAATGAAGTTCCTGATCCATGGTATGGTGGAAATGATGAATCTGAAATGGTTTATAATATGATAGAAAGAACATTGCAGCCAATGGTGGATAGTATCTTAAATAATTAGTTAATTTTAGGAGATTCAGAATGAATGATAAAGTTGTAGTTATAATTAGTACTGCTGAAGCAGAAAAAGCCAGAACCGGGATGATGTACGCTGTTAATGCAGTTTTAAAAAACTGGATGAGCGAAGTTAAACTTATCTTTTTTGGACCTGCCCAGGAGCTACTTCTGAAAGATGCTGTTATGAAGGATTTTCTCCTCCAGTTTCAGCAGGCAGAAGGCAAGGCTGTTTCATGTAAATTTATTGCAGACAGAGATGAAAATGATGAAGAAACTGCTTCACTGGGTGTAAAGGTGGAATATGTTGGAAGTATGATATCTGATCTGATCAAAGAAGGTTATGTACCCCTTATATGGTAGAAAAGATACCGGTTTCCTGTAATAAAGATTGTGGTGCAGGTTGTCCTCTGGAAGCACATATTGAAAATGGTCTAATTAAAAAAATAACTGACAGTAGTTTTAAGAAGCCTCTTATGCATGGATGTATTAAAGGTTTTCGTATGACGGATGCCATCTATAGCAAAGATAGGATACTTACACCTAAAATTAGAACAGGAGAGAGGGGCAGCGGTCAGTTTAGAGATGCCAGCTGGCCTGAAGCTCTGGATCTTATTGCGGATAAATTGAAACAGACAAAAAAAAGTAATGGTGCAGAGTCTGTTATGAGACTGGGAGGCTCCGGTTCCTGTCGTGGTGCTCTTCATAATACTGCAACCCTAACTCAGCGATTTTTGAATTTGTACGGTGGATATACTGAAACCAGAGGAAGCTTTTCCAGTGAGGCTGCAACTTTTGTAAAAAAGCCCATGTTTGGTACCAAAAACATAGGTATAGATGTAAAAACTCTTCTTAAATCAAAATTGATAATACTTTGGGGCCTAAATCCGGAAGACACAAGGTTTGGCTGTGAGACTGAAGCTCTTTTAAAAGAAGCAGCAGATATGGAAATACCTTTTGTTGTTCTTGATCCAAGAAAAACACCATCCGTAAGCAGATATAATGCACAATGGCTTCCAATAAAAGCTGGAACAGATTCAGCTCTAATGCTTGGTATGCTGTATATTCTACTAGAAGAGGGTCTGGCAGATCTGGATTTTATATATAGGTACAGTTCTGGTTTTGACAAGCTGGAATCTTATATTCTGGGTAAAAGTGATGGTATTAAGAAAACACCAAAGTGGGCTTCAGCTATTTGCGGTTTATCTGTTAGTACTATAGAGACATTTACCAGAAATTATTCAGAAGCCAGTCCTGCGGCTCTTCTCCCCGGGCTTTCAATTCAAAGAGCAATTGGTGGAGAAAATAATGATCGCTTAGGAGCCGTTCTTCAATTGGCTGTCGCTAATGTTGGAATATCCGGTGGTTCTTCCGGTGCAGGGCAATGGAATAAACTTTCGAACCCTGATTGTGGAAGTATAGCTGTTTCATTAAACAGATCTGTAAAACAAGTTCCTGTATATGAATGGGCAGAAGCTGCAATTGGAGGCAGAGATACCGGATACCCTTCAGATATAAGTTTCCTCTACAATGTGGGTGGTAATTATATTGGCCAGAGCAGTAATACAGTAATAGGTATAGAAGCATATAAAAAAATGGATTTTATTGTAAGCCATGACTATTTTATGACTCCCAGCTGTCAGTGGTCAGATGTAGTTTTACCAGTGACAACATTTCTGGAAAGAGAGGATATCCTGTTTTCGGAATCAAATTATCTTTTTTATTCAGGACAAGCCTCTGAACCTATTGGAGAAGCAAGAAATGATTACTGGATATTTACCGAATTATCAGAAAGATTAGGGTTTAAGAATGAATTTACGAATGGTAGATCAGAATCTGAATGGATAGATTATTTTNTAAAGAATTCAGAAATAACAGATATAGAAAAATTTAAAAAAACTGGCATTTATGAGGCTAAGNATCAAATGAGAGTTGGTCTTTCAGAATTTATTTTTAACCCTGATAAATATCCACTTGATACACCCTCCGGAAAGATTGAAATAGAATTACCACAATTCCCTTCTATTGGTGGAACTGTTATTCCTGAATTTACTTTTATGGATGTTTCCGAAAAATATCCTCTTAGACTTGTAACTCCTCATGACAAGTTCCGTATACATTCCCAGAACGATAATTTACTTTCTTTTAAAAAACTGATTGATGATAAACTCTGGATGAATCCCCTGGATGCAGAACAGAGGGGAATTACAGATGGTATGATAGTTTCCATTTGCAGTGAGTTAGGTCAAATTAAAAATGAAGTAAAAGTTACAGATAAAATTGCTTTGGGAACAGTATCTCTCAATCAGGGAGCCTGGATTAAACTGGGTAAAAACAATGAACTTCAGGGGTCAATCAATATATTAACTTCTACTGTTCCGGCTATGCCCAGCAGGGGATCCAGAACTCATTCGACTGCGGTTGAAGTAAAACTGCTATAATTTTGTCCCATTTTAAGGTAGAATACCCTTGACTTAAATCAACCAGGGAGATTACTTTATAAGCATGAAGGAATTTATACATATTACAGAAATATATAAGAATTTCCCTACTAAAGAGGACTGTATAAGGTTTATTGAAAAGGTTCGATGGAGTAATAAACCAGTTTGTCCTCATTGTCAATCTCATAGGGTGACTCCTATGAAGAAGGAATTTAGATATCACTGTAACTCATGTAATGTATCTTTTTCGGTAACTGTTAAAACACTTTTTCATAATACAAGAATACCTCTTCAGAAATGGTTTGCAGCTATTGAAATATTTAAGCAAAATGGAAAATTTATTAGTGTTCGTAAGCTAGCAGAAACCCTGGATGTGAATAAAGATACTGCCTGGACCATGATCTCAAGGATAAAAAAAGCCGGTTCTGAATATGGAGAACTTTTTTCACGTCTTGTAGAGTCAGGTGAAATATATTTAAAGGGACGGGTAAAAGTAAAGTAGATTGTTTTTTTTACAGTTATTCTACCATGAAGCGGGACAGTAGAGGCAAAAGGGATTGAAAATAAGCATTTTTTTACATTTGTTCTACCATATAGTGGGACAAAAATATTGAATTATCAGGATAAAGTAAATGGAAGCAAAAAATAGAGTAATAGGAATAGATGCAGGGTCAGTAACCGTTTCTGTTGTGGTTATGGATCTTAGTGGAAAAGTTTTGAATCATAAATATGAATATCATCAGGGGAAACCTGCAATGGTTCTTAGAGATCTACTGCTGGAAATTGATTATTCTAATGTGGTTGGAGTTGCAAGGACTGCAAGTTCACCTGATATATATGAAGGTGCAGTCAGCTTTGATCCCAATATTTCTATAATTAAGGGGGTGAAATTCTTTTATAATGATTTCAGATCTATACTTAATGTGGGTGGTGAAAAATTTGCTTTAATTGAATTTGATGAAGACGGGAATTATCTTAATATGAAATCAAATACTTCCTGTGCAGCTGGAACAGGGGGATTTCTTGATCAGCAGGCAAAAAGGCTGAATTTGGGTAGTAGTGCCGAACTAAGTGAAAAGGCGCTTTCCAATAAAGGGGAAATTCCTAAAATAGCTTCCAGATGTTCAGTGTTTGCAAAAACAGATATAATTCATTCTCAGCAGGAAGGGTTTTCTCTTGGAGAGATATGTGATGGTCTAAGTTTGGGTCTTGCAAACAATATTGCAGATACCCTGATAAATGGTTCTGCAGAAATTAGCCCTATGGTTTTTGCAGGAGGTGTTGCAAGGAATAAATCAGTTGTCAGCCATCTTGAAAAGGTAATTGGGCACAAACTTGAGGTTCATGAGTATTCTCATCTTTTTGGTTCCATTGGTTCAATTCAACTTCTGCTGGAAGACAAGGTTTTTAAAAGTGGAAAATTCTCGAAAAATTCCATACACACAATTTCAAATCTTAAAAAAGACTATTTTTATGAGCCTTTGGAATTGAAATTATCTGACTATCCTGATTTTGATGGTTTGGAACATTACAATTATACAATGCCGGATAATATTTCAGATGTGGAAGTAGATATCTATCAGGAACTTGAATCAGGGCTTTCTATGGATGTCTATTTAGGAATAGATATTGGATCTACATCTACAAAAGCAATTGTAATAGATTCTGAATTTGTTCCTGTTGCGGGATTTTATACCAGGACATCCGGTCGTCCTATAGTTGCTGTACAGGCAATTTTTGAGTCATGCAGTTCCTATCTGGAGAAAGTAAAGATAAACTTTAATTTTAAATCCGTGGGAAGTACCGGATCCGGAAGAAAATTTATTGGAAAACTAATAGGTGCAGATACTATTCTTGATGAGATATCCGCCCATGCAAGAGCTGCAGTTGATCTTGATCCGGACATTGATACAATTATTGAAATTGGTGGCCAGGATGCAAAATTTACAACTTTACGAAAGGGTGTTGTAACATTTTCTCAGATGAACACTGTTTGTGCTGCTGGTACAGGGAGTTTTATAGAAGAGCAGGCACTTAAGCTGGGAGTTTCTTTATCCGAATATGCATCTCTTGCTGAAGGTGCAAGGGCTCCTCTGGCCAGTGACAGGTGTACAGTATTCATGGAGAGAGATATTAATCATTACCTGAATAAGAATTACGGAATAAATGAAATATTGGCTACAGTATTGTATTCAGTAAGAGAGAACTATCTGCAAAAAGTGGCAACTGAAGGTAATATTGGTAACAGAGTTTTCTTTCAGGGAGCAACAGCAAAAAATAAAGCCCTGGTTGCTGCATTTGAACAAAAACTTAAAAAACCTATTTTTGTATCTAAATACTGTCATCTTACAGGTGCTTTGGGATCAGCAATTACTTCTGCAGAAGAGCAGGAGGGCAGCTCTACTTTTAAGGGTTTGGGTATTTATAAGGAGAGTATTCCAGTAAGATCCGAAACATGTAATTTGTGTCTTAATAATTGTAGAATTAGAGTTGCAACAGTTAAGGAGGAAGAGGTTGCATATGGTTTTATGTGTGGAAGGGATTATAAGACAAAGAAATATGTAAAAAAGGAGAAAGCTCTTTCTCTATTAAAAGTTAGAAGACAAACTCTTGCCCCACTTAAGTTAAAAGAAATTACAAATTCAAAATTCCCTATTGTAGGTATTCCTGGAGGTCTGCAAATTTTTGAGGAGATACCATTGTGGGAGAAATTTTTTCATACTCTAGGTATTAAAACAATAACAAGTGAATTCTTACCTAATGTAATCTCTAATGGGAAAAAACTTGCAGGAGCTGAATTTTGTGCTCCTATGTCCGCATTTTATGGACATGTTGACGGATTGGTTGATAATTCGGATATAATTTTCCTTCCAATACATATTGAAGATAAAAAAGATGAAAAGAATCATTCGAGAATAAGAAAATTTTGTTATTATACTCAGTTTAGTTCGACTCTTGTTTCGAGAATAAAGCATAATGGAAAAGAAATAAATAGTATGATGCCCCTGGTAAATCATAAAGCAAATCAGTTAAAAACCAAGTATGAACTGCTTAAAGCTTTGAATAAATTTGTTCCTGGGAATTTTAATTTTCTTGATATATCAAAAGCCTATGATGATGCCCTCGAATACTACAGAGAAACAAAAATCAAGCTGAAAGAAATATACAAAGAACCGGTGAAAGGTGAAATAAAAGTTCTGTTAACCGGAAGACCATATACAGTTCTACTGGATTCTATGAATAAAGACATACCCGACTATTTTGCATCTCTGGGAATAGAAACAATTTTTACAGATTCCCTTCCTGATGTTCAACCTACAGAGGATGTAGATAATTTACTTGATCAATTTCATTGGGCTTATCCCTCTGCAATTTTAGCTGCAGCAGATTATTGTACCCGTACTGATGGTTTGTATCCGGTCTTTATTACCTCTTTTAAATGTTCACCGGATTCTTTTACTTTGGAATATTTTAAAAGGATTATGGATAAACATGAAAAACCTTATCTTATTCTTCAGATTGATGATCATGATTCCAGTGTTGGGTATGAAACCAGAATTGAGGCTGGTGTTCGTGCCTTCAAAAATCATTTAAAATCCAATTCTAAAAAAATTGATACTGCAACAAAATTACCTGTACTTCCGGTTCTTCAGACTTCGTTAAAGGGAAAAACACTTCTTCTTCCTAATTGGGATCCTCTTGTACTTCCATTAGTTGCTGCAAATCTAATAAATGTGGGTATTGATGCCCGTGTGCTGGAAGAGACTCCTAAATTAATTTCATCCAGTATGAAGATGAATACAGGACAGTGTATTCCTGTAAATGCCATAGCATTGGAATATGTTGAATATATAAGAAAGTATAAACTAAAAACAGAAGATACTGTTTTGTGGATGATGAAATCTAATTGGGCTTGTAATATTGCAATGTACCCCTCTTTTATTAAAAGTTTAGTAGAGAAAGAGGGAATCGATATGTCAAATGCAGGAGTGTATACAGGTGAGCTTACTATGGTTGAGATTAGCCCTATAGTATCAATAAAAACTTATTTTGCTTACATGTTTGGAGGTAATTTAAAAAAAATTGGTTGTATGATAAGGCCATATGAACTGGAAAAGGGTGAAACTGATAGAGTTATTATAGAAGCAAGGGATACTTTTACAAGAGCATTTTTAGGAGAACTTAGTTTTATAGATGCTGTAAAGCAGGCAATAGAAAAGCTTGATAAAATAAAATATAAAAAAACCAGTAAACCTAAGGTTGCAATTTTTGGAGATTTATATGTTCGTGATAATGAAGTCATGAATCAGGGTTTAATCAGGTATATAGAAAATGCTGGAGGGGAAGTTATAATTACTCCCTATAACGATTATGCAAAAATTATTAGTGGTGCATTATTTAAAAGATGGACAAAAGAGTTAAAACTTCCTGAAGTTGTTTTATTTAAATCACTACTATCGGCTATGGAAGCGCTGGAAGGCAGGTATTATAATCATCTTGGAAAATATATTGGAAAGCAGATAAGTTCTAAAAATCCCCAGGCGGAGAAAGAACTTGCTCAGTTTAATATTAGAATTGAACAGGAAGGTGAAAGCTATGAAAATATACTTAAAATATTTCATATAATGAAAGATCATCCTGATGTTTCTTTGTTTGTTCAAACAAATCCTGCATTCTGTTGCCCCTCTCTGGTCACAGAAGCTATGAGCAATGAGATTGAAGAATTAACAGGTGTTCCTGTTTTATCTATTACATATGATGGTACCGAAGCATCCAAAAATGATATTATTATTCCTTATTTAAAATTTGCAGGGAAAGGAAAGAAGGTTTCAGAAAAAGAAAAGGTTTTTGTTGTTTAAATTATGATTTTATTGTAGGGAACGGTTTAAAACCGTTCCCTACAATAAAATTGTGATCAGGATTACATACCGAAGCTGATTCCCATACTGTTTGTTCTTAAGCTGATAAACTGTCCCGTTAGAGGAGCAGTATTTCCAAGGTTAAATTTATAAACATAAGATGAATCTGTTGGATCATAAATTTTTACATCACCATTAAAACCATTAACAACCATTTTTACCGGTATAACCATATCCAGTACCTCTTCCGTTAAAAGATATGCATATTGGTTTAGATCTATATCAGCAATGAGCTCCATCTTGCTGTTGGTTAAACTTTTATAAATTTGAGCACTGAAGGCCTTTTGTAATTCCTTTTGCATTATCATCGTAGTTAAGCCATAAAAGATAAGATTTTCCATTTCCCCATGCTTTTCCTTTTGCTGGTTTATCTACAAAAAGGTGAATACCAAACCCTGCATGCATATCTTCTGCCCCATCCTGGTACCTGACATTAAATTCATAAACCATCATTCCTGCCTGTGGAGCAGGAATATCAACCCTTGCCATACCTGCTTTAAGGTTACTTTGGTACAATCTGTCACCAACAACTGCCCAATTTCCTTCTGCAAAGTTAAGATCTATAGCACTAAGGCTAAAGAGTGGAACTATTGAAAGAAGTGATAATACGATTACTGCTAAAAAAATTCGTTTCATGAAAACCTCTCCATATATATTTATTTATCTCATTATATGGCCAGTTCTTAATTTTCTCAAGAAATTTATTATTAATTAAAAAATTAAAAATGAACTATTATGAAAGCCGTATAATTCACTCCTTAAAATCTATCAAAATCATCATCGTCTAATGAAATTATTTCCGGTTGATTAATTTCGCTGGTATTTGGCTTACTTATCTCAGGTTTATATCCAATTTGTCGGGGACTATTATTATTATAAGTAGTCGATTTTAGTTTAAAAGTTGCAATCATATTTTTTAGTTCAGTACTTTGTGATGCAAGTTCTTCTGCTGCTGCAGCACTCTGTTCTGCACTGGCAGTATTTGACTGGGTAACTTCATCTATCTGTTCCAAACCTGTTGTAATCTGATCAATAGCCTGGGCCTGTTCTTTACTTGCAACAGCTATTTCTTCAAGAAAAGTTGCAATTTTTGATGATCCGGTCATAATTGATTCAAGTTGAACAGCTGTATGCTCTACTCCTTTGTTTCCTGAATTGATATTCTTAATTGATTCTTCTACCATTTCTGTAGTCTCTTTTACAGCCTGGGAACTTCGAACAGCTAAATTTCTAACCTCATCTGCAACAACAGCAAATCCTTTTCCATATTTACCTGCCCTTGCAGCTTCAACATTAGCATTTAATGCTAAGAGGTTTGTTTGAAATGCAATATCATCAATAACCTTTACTATTTTTTTAATCTGGTCAGAAGAACTGTTTATTTTTTCCATAGAAGATCTAAGTTCTTCCATTTTTTTATTCCCTTCTTGAGCATCAATAACTGACTGCTGTGCCAGAGAGTTTGCTTCCATTGCATTATCTGCATTTTGTCTGGATTGGCTGTTTATTTGAGTTATAGATGCAGAAACTTCTTCCAGAGAACTGGCTGATTCTGTCGCTCCCTGGGATAAGGATTGACTTGCCTGGGCAACCTGGTCGGATCCGGAATTAACCTGATTTATAGAGGTATTTACTCTGGTAAGAAGATTATTCAAGGATTCGTTCATTTTAATTAATGAATGACCAAGCATATCATTTTCTGATGCAAGTTTTACATCCGCAGTAAGATCTCCCTGGGCAACCTCTTCTACCATACTGCTCTTATATTGGAGACTTTCAATTACTCTTGAGAATGATTCAGAAAGAACTCCTGTCTCATCCTTTTTAGCAGTTAGTGTATTATCAATAATTATATCAAAATTACCATCTCCAATTTTAATAGCATAATTATTCAGTTTTGTCAGAGGTTTAATTATTCTGTTTATTATAAGAATAATAATTGTAGCTAAAACCAGCATGGCAATTAGAAAAGCTATTCCTGTACCACTGGTAACTCTTTTGCTTAAAGCTGCCATATTATCACGTGCTGCTGCAAAATCTGCTTTTTGTTCTGATATATTCATGGACTGCAGCATTACACCAACAGTTTTGCCTGAAAAATCCCATATTGGAAAAGAACTTACAACATAATCACCAATTTCTTCAGTATAAATTTCTTCTCTACCATTGTTCAGAATTTCCAGGTTTACCAGAGGTGTGGTTGTTTCCTTATTTGTTGCATCTGTAAGGACATAACTATTATCCAGAACTGGATAATCTTCTGTATTTGATAATGATTTTGCTATAGGAAGCTGATCTGCATCCATGTAAACTGCATATTCAACCTGACTGGAGGTTTTTATAATGTCAAAGATTTCATTAAAAGAAAACAAGACCTCTACAGATCCTAAATGCTTACCATCTGTTTCTGAAAGTGGAGCTATACCTCTTATGGCAAACCCACCTCTACCCACTTCAATGCCGGTAATTGGGTCATGAGAACCCTTATTAATCTGCAGAACTGTATTTCTAAAGGAAGAGAGATCATCAGAAATATCTATTTTAACTCCATCTCTGGTTGTTTGATACCCCTCTCTCCATAATCTGACCAGACTTCTTGCATTTGGAAGATGGAAATGGAGTTTTAGAAGAGATCTTCCTGTTTGTCCCTTATAACCGTCGATAAATGGTTTTAACTCAACTCTAAGCATCTCTCTGGCTAATTGTCCCTCAGCAGAGTATTCATCTTCAATATTTCCACTTAGTGCAATTTTATAGGCACTTTGAATTCCTGGTACTTTTGTAAAAAAAGAAACTTCCTGAAGTGCTCTATCAGCAATAGTTGATATACTTGAATAAACCAGATTAACATTTTCATTTATTCGTTCGTTTATAGTATTGTTAAATACTTTTTTACTATTTTCAGCTACATTATTATTTGTAAATCCCAGGAGCATAGATACTCCTGTAAAAGCGGCAATCCCCAGAATAGCCAGAATAATAATTACTGGTACTACAATTTTACCTTTAATACTTTGAAAAAAATTGATCTTATTTTTAACCATTTGCTGCTCCTATAATATGGAATACCTATTCAAATATTCCTGACATTAATATCCTGTTAATTAAGTATCATTAAAGGTTATGCAGAATGCAAGTCTAAATTAGAATTATCTTAAAGGAAGATCTATTTTTATTTCTGTACCATGACCTTTAGAGCTGGATATTGTAAGTTCGCCCTCATGCGCTTCGACGATATTTTTTACAATTACCATTCCAAGACCTGTTCCGCCCCCCCTCGAAGAAGAATAGAAGGGTTCAAAGATATGTTTTTGAATATCCGGACTCATACCTTCACCATTATCCTTAACATAAAATTGAAGGGAATTTTTAAATTTTTGTGTTGTAATAGTAAAGGCTCCTTTTCCAGCAAGTGCTTTTCTTGCATTTTCAGCCAGGTTCATCATTACTCTCATCATTCTTTCATAATCAAAAACAGCATGATCATTAAAATTATTTTCAAAAATAATANTAATATTGCTGGATGAAAATCTTCTTTGCACAGAGCTTTTCAGAGATTTAAGGAAATCAGACAGATCAACTATTTTCATTTCTAGTCTTATATCTCCTCTGGAATAATCCAGAAGTTCGCTGGCAAGATTATTTATTCTTTCAGTTTCAAATTTTATATTTGATATATATTTCCGTGTTTTTTCCGGAACATTGGAATCCATTAAGAGGAGTTCTGTATAAGCTTTAACAGTAGAGATTGGATTTCTTAGATCATGCAGGATCATTGAAGAGAACTTACCCAAATTTGAAAGTCTTTCTTTTTTTATTAATTCTTCATGAGCAGTTTTTAAATCGGTATTTGCTTTTTCCAGCTCTATGTTTCTCTCTTTTAAGTCTTCAAGAAAGGTTTCATTACTCTTTCGAACCATGGAAGAAAGGCTTCTTACAATTGAAAAAGCAACCGAAGAGTTCTCTCTGATCATATTTTGAAAGTCATGTTCACCAATTTGAAGGAGTTTTGTATGAGTTTTTGTTTTAACAGTAGCACTTCTTGGCAAATTATCTATAAGAGCCATTTCTCCAAAGAGCTTTCCAGATCCGTGAATTGCAAGCATATCCTCATCTTCAGTTCCATAGGCTTTCCATACTTCCACCTCACCACTCATAATAATATAAAACATATCGGCCGGGTCACCTTCGTTAAAAAGAATATGACCCGGTTCTATAACTTTGGCAGTGCAGTACTTGGATATACTAAGGATATCATTATCAGATAATTCTTCAAAAAAAGGGATACCTCTCAAAAAATCAAAAAAGCTGGCACTCATTTTTTTTACTCCCCTCTTTATTTTTACCTGATGATATAATACAATTAAGTGCAAGGATCTACAACAACTTTAATTGGTGGAATTTTTATGGAAAAAGTACTGCAGCTTGAATCGGGTAATTTATTTCGTACAATTGTTAAAAAAATAATAGAGCCCAGAGGCTATGAAGTTGTTTCAACAGATGAAAGTTCAGAGGCCTTTTCTCTTCTGGAAGAAAATAAAATTAGTCTCATTATTACCGGAAATGAACTTAAAAATATGTCAGGAGTAGAATTTATAGAATTATTAAGTAAGACTAAGTTTTCAAATATACCTGTTATTGTTCTTACATCCACAGACTCTCTGGAACTTCGTACTAAATTATTTTCCATGGGTATTGTTGATTACATACTTAAAAAAGATATCAATACAACAAAGCTGGAAAACTATTTTGATAGTCTTATTAAAGAGGATACACTTTTAAAACAGATTCAGAATGAGAGCATTGCTGTTCTGGATGACAGTAAGTTTGGATTAAATGTAATAAAAAATATCTTTGAATTGCATAAAATTAAAAATGTAACATATTACACAGATCCTCAACAATTTTTAGCAGATTATGATAAATATTCTTTTTTCCTGGTAGATCTTGTGTTACCGGAAATTTCCGGTGAAGAAGTTATAATTCAGCTAAGGAAAAAGAAAAAAGATTCTGTAATAATAGTAGTTTCGGGAATAACAAATTTTAAAACTATTTCTCATGCCATGATGTATGGTGCAGATGACTATATTAGTAAACCATATGATAACAGTATCTTTATGGCCAGGTTCAAAGCAAATGCCAGAACATATTTTTTATACAAGGAGCTTGAAAAAAGAGCTGTTACAGATGGTCTTACCGGTTTATATAACCATCGATATATTTACGATTATGTTGGAACTAATATAAAAGAGAAAGAAAAACGTGGATGCAGCTTTTGCGTCCTCCTTATTGATATTGATCATTTTAAAGTTGTTAATGATACCTATGGTCATCAGGTCGGTGACCTTGTTCTAATGACCCTGTCTGAATTTTTTGCAGAAGCATTTGGGGAAAATGCTGTTTGCGGCAGATATGGCGGAGAAGAGTTTATGGCTGTACTAAAGAACACTAAGCTAGAAGAAGGACTAAAAATTGTAAATGCTTTTAGAGAAAAAATAATGGAAACAGAATATCCTGATCAGGATTTTAAAATAACTATTAGCGGTGGACTTGTGGAGCATTCTATTGAAACATCTGCGGAGATAATTAAAAAATCTGATGACCTGTTGTATAAAGCTAAAGAGGGTGGGCGTAATCAAATATGCAGCTAGAAATATGGGGAAGATTAACGAAAAACTAATAATGAAAAATGAATAATAAAGAATGGGATCAGGAAATTATCCTGTCCATATTATTAATTTTTAGCTTTTAGCTTTTAGTTTTTCATTTTTAGTTTTTCATTTTCCCTATATTTTGACCCTATTATTAAATTGCTTTGAGAAACAAACATTCCACTCAGCATCAATACGCATCCTGCAATTCCTCTTGCTCCTAAAGATTCTCCCAAAATCAGCCAGCCTCCCAGAACAGCAAAAACCCCTTCCAGGCTTAAAATTATAGCTGCATGAGCAGGATGAGCCTTCTTTTGGGCAAATACCTGAAGTGTGTACGCAATACCTACAGAAAACAGACTTCCATAAAGAATAGGAAGCCATGCAAGGATGATAGTGTTTTTTTGAACATCTTCAAAAAGAAAAGCAGAAATAAGACTTAAAACACCGCAAAAAACATATTGTATAAAGGCCAGTTTTAAAGCATTTACTTTTGGAGAGAAATGGGATATTGCAATAACATGGGAAGCCCAGAAAAAAGCACTTAAAAGAACAAATATATCTCCGATATTGATTTTAATATTTCCTTTTACAGATAAAAAATAGAGTCCAGTAATGGATAGAACTGCTCCAACCCATCTTTTCCAGCCTGCCTTATGTTTAAAAAAAATACCTAAAATTGGAACAATAATAACGTACATTCCAGTAATAAATCCAGCTTTTCCGGCACTTGTATAAACAATACCGATTTGTTGAAGAGAAGCCCCCAGATAAAGTAAAATGCCTCCTGCAGCACCATAAAAAATAAGATGTTTCAGGTTGTGTTCTTTTGAAGGTTTACTGTTTGGTTTTTTTTTAATATTATTTTTTGTTTCCCAAAATATTAGAGGGAGGATTGATATTGAACCTAAAAGGAATCTTATCCCGTTGAAGGTAAAAGGCCCAATAAATTCCATACCCGCACGTTGGGCTGTAAATGCAAAACCCCATATTATTGCAGTTAAAAGAAGAAGAAAATCATTCTTAAGTGTGTTACTATTCATTTTTCTGATTATATTACATATAATTTAATTTATTCAATTCAATTTAAATTTATAATCTGAACTATTAAATAAAGCATATGAATGCTTAATTATGGGAGTTTTTAAATGAAAAAAAATAATATCAAAGCTGTTGCTTTTGATATGGACGGAACACTTCTTACAGATGCAAAAGAGGTTTCACCAAGAACCAGGCGAAGTTTTGAGGCTCTTGAAGATAAAGGGATTTCTCTTATTTTGTCAACTGGGAGAAGCTTTGAGGCCCTTGAACCCTATAAAAAAGATCTGATTTTGAATCATCCTGTTATTTGTTACAATGGAGCACAAATTCTTGGAAAAAGAGGGGAAATAATAAGAGATCATCTGGTGACCGATAATCATTCCAGGTATTTAATTGATTTTGCAAGGAAGGAGGGGGTGCATATTCAAATTTACAGAGATGGAAAGCTCTATTTTGAAAAAAGAACTCCCGAAGCTGAGTTTTATGAAAATCATGTTAGTATAAAAGGAGAGGTTGTAAATTTTGATTATTTTGAACCCCTGAAATTTACAAAACTAATGTATCTTGGGGATCATCAGTACCTGTCTGGTCTTGAAGCCCAGATTCAAGAGCAAATTGGAAGTGAAATTTCTATTATGTTTTCCAACCCTATGTTTCTGGAATTTATGGATGGATCAGTTTCAAAGGGGCACGCTCTTTATGAAGTTTCAGAACATCT
>JGI24023J19991_10001297_pt1 | contig 19370 bp, 16 predicted proteins | sample Cruoilmetagenom1_FD_19991 | JGI IMG/M metagenome (IMG submission 19991) | reverse complement strand
GGGGTCGTATAGTACCAGCCATGCCTGGGTTATCCTTCCCGTTTATGGCGGTCGACCGCTCCGCCGTTTGGGCGTGGACCGTTTGGTCCGAAATCACGCTCACGGCCTTTTTGGGGTCATGGATTTGGTTCAAACCTCAAGCCCGATTCGCAGCCCTGCGTCCATCGGCCACTGGCTATTGCGGTTCAACAGGATTGTTGATATATGAATTACTTTGGGTCTCAATGCCGACCCATGATTCAAATGCCCTGATTATCAACTGCTTAACCGACAGGATTGCCCGACCACGGCAATAGGCTCCCCATACGATCAGAGGAACAGACCCGATGAGAGTGGTTACCAGGCCCGATTTCGACGGTGTGGTATGTGCCGTTTTGCTGATGGATGCACTGCAGGTTGCCCCGCCGGTGCTATGGGTTCAGCCCAGTGATATGCAGCACCGACGGGTCGATATTCAAAACGGCGATATCATCGCCAATCTGCCCTTTCACGAAGGCTGCAGCCTGTGGTTCGACCACCACTATTCCAATCAGCCGGAAATACCCGTGGACGGGGTCTTTAAAATTGCACCGTCGGCCGCTGGAATTATCTATGAATACTACCGCGAACGCCTGGATCGGGACTATGCCGAACTGGTTCGTCAGACCGACCGCATCGATTCGGCGGATCTGAAATTGGACGAAATCCTTCACCCGGAGAACTATCCCTACATCCTGCTGTCGATGTCCATCAGCAATCACGACCCCGCCGAAGCGTGCTACTGGGAGCACCTGGTGGACCTGCTGCGGACCCGATCCATGGCTCAGGTGATGGATGATCCCGAGGTGAAACGGCGATGCCGACGGGTAGCGGCGACCAACATCGCCTACGAGTCGGCTCTCAAGGCACACACCACGTTGGTGGATCATGTCTCCATCACCGATTTCCGGGGCACTGATCCGGTGCCCGACGGTAACCGCTTTTTGGTCTACTCCCTGTTTTCCGACTGCACGGTGAATGTCAAAATCAACTACAATGAAGAGACCCTGGCCAGCATCAAGGTGGGTCACAGCATCCTGAACCGGGGCTGTAACGTGAATGTGGGAAAGATGCTCTCCGCCTTCGAAGGAGGCGGTCATCCCGGTGCCGGTGCCTGCCGCTTTGCCCGCAAAAAGGCGCCGGACTACCTGAAGCGAATCGTGAAAATCCTGCAAGCCAACGCTCCTGTGACAAATAGCTGACTTTTAGGTGTCATATTGAAAGACCGAATTATCGCCATCGCCGTTCTCTGTTTTTTAGCGCTGGGCTGTGCAACCATCTCGGAGCAGGGGAAAATGGAAGAATACGAACGAACCATGGACGCCTATGATACCGCCATGCACCTGTCGGATTTCAACGCCGTCTGCAAATATGTCGATCCGTCTGAAATGGCGCAGGAAGATTGCTTGAAGCGCTTTGATAACCTGAAGATCGTCAGTTATGATCTGTTCACCTTAAACGTGGCGGGAAACAAGCAGNAAGTGAGCCAGAAAATTGAAGTGGAATACTATTTTCTCGACCGCTATGTCGTCAGGAAGATCCGGTATGAACAATCATGGCAGTATCGGCAAGACAGCAAAACCTGGATTTTACAGACCGCGCCGCCGATTTTCAAATAAGGGCCTTGGATCGAGCCACTAATGGTCGCCATACCCCCGGGCTTGCAAGATGCCGTCTGGGGTTTCATTTTTCTCTGCCTTGGCATGGTTTGATCGGTGCCCTCACTGCGGCAGCCANGTCCGCTTCAGATGCCTGAACATCTTTCGCACGGCGGTCCCGTGTGTGGCCAGAAAGATCGTCAGCTCCTCCAGATCATACTCAGCGATCTCGATTCCACTGGATTCGATCAGGTCGGCCAGATCCGCAGCGGCATCAAGTGCGCGGTCCCATGCGTCGGCTTCTTTTTTGGATATAACGGCCATGGGGAGAGGTTATTTACCCTTGGGTTTCGCCTTGGCCGCCGGGGTTTTCTTTTTTGCGGTGACTGCCGGGGCGTCGTTCTTTTTTTCCTTCTCCGGGGTATGGGCGGGCGGTGCAACGGGCTTCAAACCTTTGAGAATTCGGGTCACCTCGGGACCGTTGTTGGCCAGAAAGATGGAAATCGCATCGATGGTCCGGCCGTCAAGGTCGATCTCCAGCCCGGCATCCTTGATGTAGGCAGCCAGGTTCTCGGCGGCGTCCAGCATCTTGTCGTAGGCCTCGGCGTCTTTTTTGATCGGAAATTCCTTGTCTATTTCTACGCCATTTCGGACCACCACATACTTGGTAATAACGGCCATAATAAATACTCCTTATCAGTAGCGAAATGCTCTTCATCGTGACTATTAAAAGTTNCCGGGTGATNTGTGTGCAAAGGGTTTGCGGCAATTGACGGAAAACGACCAAGGANCCTTACTTCCGGCGCTGGAGATACCAGCGCTGCAGGCCATAGATCACCTGGGTAAGCTTTTTGCGCTCATCCTTTTCCAATTCCTTGAATTCGAATACGTAGCGGTAAAAACCGTTGTCCTTGTCGTGGTCGACCCGCTTGACTTCGGCCCGCTTGACGGTAACGGTATGTCCCGGGTTATCATTAATGGCCGGAAATATCATGCTTACATCATAGACCTGCTGGTCCCTTTTTAATACCGGTCCCCGAATGAATTTGAAATTATGCTTGGTCAGGACCCCGTATACGCCGCCGAGGCTGACATTGATCAGGTCGATGATGCCTTCGATTTTTTTCAATTTAAAATGCATCCGGGTTCCGGTCAGGGTGTTCACCCGGAAATTCCGGCGACGCTGCAACCGCTCCACGTGCTCGGGAAAGGGAATTTTGAGGCCTCGTTCGCAAAACTTGCCGCCCCGGGTACTGAAGATATATTCCAGTTGATCCGGCCCGTTGAAATTAAATCGCAGGTGCCACAAGTCCTTGCCGGCGGCAGCTTCTGCAAAATCGGCCGGGGGGTCGATGAGCAAACAGTTGCCCGCTGCATCTTTGGTGAGCCCGGTAATACAGGTCAGACGATCAAAACCGGAACCGACCACATTCATGGCGATGATAACTTTCCCGGAAATCAATTCGTTGAACAATTCGGTAAGTTTCTCACCCTGGATCTTTCCGGCTTTCCCCATATTCAACAACCCTTTACCTAATTAGGATCGTGAACTTTATAAAGTGAACCAAATTGCTTGTCTATCCATCCGTTTTCTGCGTTACATCAACGGACACAAAAAACCAGTATGGAACCGTTGATGTGCCTTGAATACGAACGGATATCCTTCGCAATTTTCGTTCACTTTATTTCGTCCCCAATCCTTCGCCAGTCACTTTCGACGTATCCCAAATCTAATTTTTATTCTCGGCCATCCCCGCCGATTCTTTAACGCAGCCCGGGTAGCTGGGGCAATCTTTTTTCAGTCACCGTCGGCAGGCAATTAAACCGGATCATTTGTCATCGGCACTCCTTCCGTGTTTAACCTGTGTTTGTGACCTTTTTCAATGCTCCTTCAGGGACGCTTTCAACGTTTTCAGGGCATCGTCAGACATGCCGAAGCTGTGTTCGACGGTTGGGAAAGCCGCATCCCGAACCTCTTGTCCATAGGCCTTGATGGCATCGATGATCATCGGCCGGACCTTGGTGTACTGCTTAACGAACTTGGGCACGAATCGGTCAAACAGGCCCACCATGTCGTGGGTGACCAGCACCTGGCCATCCACGTCCGCGCCGGCGCCGATGCCGATGATCGGTACGCTCACCGACTCGGCAAGCAGCCGTCCCAACGGTGCCGGGATCGCTTCGGCCACAATGGAAAAGGCGCCGGCCGCCTCCAGGGCCCTGGCGTCCTCAATAATTTTGCGGGCCGCCGTCGCATCCTTGCCCTGCATCTTGAATCCGCCCAGGGCGCTGGCCGTCTGAGGGGTGAGGCCCACATGGCCCTGGACAGGAATTCCCGCCTTAACGATGGCCTGGACCACCGGGGCGAAATCCACACCGCCCTCCAGTTTGACCGTGTCGCAGCCCCCCTCCTTCATCAGCCGTCCGGCGTTGATGACGGCATCCCGGATTCCGGTGTTGTAGCTCATGAAGGGCATGTCCCCGACCACCATGGCCCTTTTGCATCCGCGTACCACCGCCCGGATATGGTGGATCATCATCTCGATGGTCACCGGCACCGTGCTGTCAAGCCCCAGGACCACCATGCCCAGCGAATCCCCCACCAGGGTCATATCCACGCCGGCCTCGTCTGCCATGAGCCCGAAGGGATAGTCGTAAGCGGTCACCATGACCAGCCGCCGACCCTCTTTTTTTGCCTGAATGATGTCCGGTACACTGACTTTACCTTCCGCCATGTATTGCCTCCTCGGTTAATGTGGTTGTCAAGTAAAGTGGGCCTGCAGCGTCTCCACCAACGCTGCCAGGGTCCGGTTCACCGGTACCTCCACCCCGGCCGTATCGGCTGTGCTTACGATAAAACCATTGATGGCGGCAATCTCCGTAAATCGGTGGTTGTCTATGTCCTGGCCCATGGAGGAGCGGTTGGGTCCGGTGGCCGCCGCCACCTGGAACACCTTTTCCACCGGGTCGCCATCGATGGTAATGCCCAGGGCACGGGCCACGGCCATGGCCTCTAGTACCGCCTCGCGGGAGAGCTTCCGGGTCCGTTCCAGGTCCAGGAGCTGGCCGTTTTTGATGCCCGTCAGGGCCGTAATGGCGTTGATACCCACGTTAATGAACAGTTTGGCCCACAGCACGCCGCGCACATCGTCCACCACCCGGGTGGAAATACCGGCCCCAATGAATACCTCAGCCACCCGTTCGACGCCGGTCATCGCCGCCGGTGCCCAGGGGCCGATGACCGTGTCGCCCGTGCCGGCATGGCGAATGGCACCCGGCCCCAAAAAGGTGGCGCCGTGGGCGGTCGTGCCGGCGATGACCTGGGACGGGGCCAGGGCCTTTGCCAGTGTGTCCGCATTGCCCATGCCGTTTTGCAGGGTTAAGACCAGGCCCGTCCGGCCGGCCAATCTCGCTGCCGTTTGCACAGTCTCGGCGGTGTGGGTGGACTTGACGAATACGATAGACAGATCCGCAGGACCGGTCCGCGCCAAATCGGTGGATGCCTGAACCCGGACGATGCGCCGGGCACCGTCCTTCTCGATGGACAGACCGTCGGCGTTCAGCGCATCCACATGATCCCGGCGAATGTCCAACAAGGTTACCGTTTCGCCGGCCTCGGCCAGCAGGGCACCGAAAAGGCTGCCCATGGCACCGGCACCAATCACTTTGACGTTCATGATAATTTTTCTTCCAATAACAGCATCGTGAAACGCATTATTCCAGTTGTTGATTCTTTAGCTCACCGTAGGCGGTCAGGCCATGGCCACTTTCGGCATCAAGAATTCCCCGGATGATGGCACGGGCCAGGCAGTCGGCAGCGGCATGGCCAATATCGGTGACGGCCCGGGCCGCCGGTGCCGTAAAAAAGCCGGTTGTCTCCGGCAGGGGCCGTTTGGCGCTGGAAAGACAAAATACGATATCCCCGTCAAACATGGTATGGGCGGGACGGATGGCCCTGGCCATGCCGTCATGGGCCATCATGGCAATTTTCTTGGCCTGGGGTTTGGTCAAAACGGCATCGGTGGCCACCACGGCCAGGGTGGTGTTTTCTCCCGGCGTGCCGGCGGGCGGCGCGGGAAGCAACACCCGGTGACGGATGCGCCCGGCAAATTCTTCTCCAACTGCCAGCCTGGCCTCCCAGAACGTACCGGTGGCAGGATCGATGGTTGACCCCAGGGAGTTGACCACCACGAGGGCAGCCACGGTAATGCCTGCGTCCAGAACGACGCTGGCGGTGCCCAATCCGCCTTTGATACCGCCGGACATGGCACCCGTTCCGGCACCCACACAACCGGTTTTCACCGGTCCCGGACCGGCGCCCCGACAGGCTGTGGCGCCCCAGTTGCTGTCCACGGGCGGTATGAATTCGAAGCCGCGTCCCAGGTCATAGAGTACGGCCGCGGGCACGATGGGGACGACGTGGGCGCCATCCAGCGGGAATCCGATTCCCCGGGATTCCAGATGCCGCACCACACCGTCTGCCGCAGCCAGACCGTAAACCGACCCGCCCGATAAACAGACCGCCTGGATCGTTTCCACCAGGTTTTCGGGGGCCAGCAGATCGGTTTCCCGGGTGCCCGGCGCCGCCCCCCTGACGTCGACACCGGCTACCGCCCCGTCAGGGCAGATCACCACGGTCGTGCCGGACCCCGCGATTGGATCGGTATACTGCCCAACCCAGATGCCGGAAACATCGGTCAGCCCATTGGTTTTTCCAAGTCGATGCATGTCGTGTCAAGATTGAGATGTGCGGTTTTAAGAAGATGGCCCTTGATATAGAGGAAACAATTACCATCCAAACGGATGGCATATAACACTTCCTGCCCACCATGACTACTTCGAATTAAGAAATCCGGATCCGAACAGATCGTCGGCCTGGGTGTCGATGATGCGGGAAAGGGCCCGGTAGCGCTCCATGAGCGTATAGGCATAAGGGGTAAGCGTGGAACCGCCGCCGGCGCTGCCGCCCTGGCTTTTGACCAGCAGGGGTTTGCCCAGGGCCTCTTCGGTCACCTTGATCTTGCCCCAGACCGCCCGATAGCTCATTTTAAGGTCTTTGGCCGCCGCGTTGAGGGAACCGCATCTCTCAATGGCGCTTAAAATCCGCATGCGGCCCAGACCAAAAATGATCCGTCCTTGGCGGTCCTCCAGCCAGACCTTCGATTTGACACCGACTTTTTTGGTTTTCGCGGCCATCCCGCCTCCTGTCGTCCGGGCAAGGGTTTCAATGAAACAGGAAAAGGATAACAGGCGGGAGAACCGGCATCAAGGGAAAAGTTAAACCGCAGCGGTTGTAATTCAGGCACGACCCCATTTCGTGCCGGACTTCCGTTTTTACTACCAAATCGGGTGTCACTTTTTTTCTTTGTCTGTTCGTTCCTCCGTTACACAATAAATCCCCTTGCCGGCGATAGCCGGCTGGAAGCACAGGTTGTCCGACAGGCAGCGGGACCGTGTGCGGTCACCGGAGCGCCAGCGGTTGATCAGGTCCGGCTCGCGGATCAGGGGGCGGCACAAGGAGAAGTAGTCGGCCGTTTCCGCGTCCAGCAGTCTTTCGGCCACACTCAGGGAACGGATGCCGCCCACGAGGATCAGCGGCATGTCCAGCACCTTCTTGAAGGCTCGGGCCGCATCCTTGAAATAGGCTTCTTTGTCTTCCGTATCGATGTTGGGCCGGCTAGGGAAAAGTTTGCCGCTGGTGAGCAGGCCCCCGCTCAACTCGATGGCATCCAAGCCTGCAGCCACCATCTGTTTGGCCGCTTCGATGCTCTCCGTTACGGTCAGACCGCCGTCTGAGAAATCCTCACAGTTCATCTTCACCAGCAAGGGGTAATCGGTGCCCACGACCTGTCGAATGGCCCGGATAGTCTCCACATGAATGCGGACGCGGTTCTCGATTGTTCCGCCGTAGTCGTCGGACCGCCGGTTGAACCAGGGAGAGAGAAACTGGCTGAACAGATAGCCATGGGCACTGTGCAGTTGGATGCCGTCGAATCCGGCGGCACGGGCCCGCTGGGCGGCCTCGACATAGGCACTTTTCAGATTCCGGATGTCGGCCACGGACAGTTCGGTTCGGGGCGTCTGGGCCAATCCCTCGAAATTCGACGCCACTACCGGCGCCGTGTCGATCTCTTTTTCCAGGGCAAAGTGGCCGGCGTGGGCCAACTGGGCCACGATCCGGCCGCCGGCCTCGTGGACGGCATCGGTCATAGACTTCAGGCCGTCAATCCGGCTGTCGTCATAGATGCCCAACTGCCAGGGGCTGCCCTGGCCCGCCGGGGACACATAGATGTGGCCGGTGATGATCAGGCCCACGCCTCCGGTGGCCAGTGCCACCATGGTGTCAACGAGTTTGGGGGTAACCCGGCCGTCTTCGGTGGCCATGCCCTCCCAGGTGGCGGACCGGATGAACCGGTTGGTCAAGGTCATGCCGTTGATGGTGCTGGGTTCAAACAAGGGCGATGTGGTCATGTTGATCTCCTTCCAGGATCCCATAACTATATTTTTCCATACAAAAATGGCACTTTAAATCCGTAACCGCATGCACCTTCTTCCACGGTCCTGAGTCGATTACTCGGTCAGTGTGATGGTGAGTGTTTCTCCATCCAGGATTACCGGGTAGGTTTTTATTGGTTTTTTGGCGGCACCGCCTATCGGTTGACCGTCATAGCTGAACGTTGATTTGGAGACGCTGCAGCACTGGATGGTGTTGCTGCCGGCCATGGTGTCGATGCGCCGACCCATGTGGGTGCAGCGGTTAGCAATGGCGCGGTACGTCCCGTCATCGCCATGGAACACCAACAGTCGGGGGTCGAGGGCTTTGCCTTCCAGACGCACGCCACTGCCGGGGGTTTTGAGTTCCGGCATTCGGGACATGTCGATTAGAACGGATCCGTTCTGTGTGGACCAGGCTTGCGGGTCGCCGGGTGTGGGTGTATCACAAATGCCGAACAGCCGTTTTAGAAATTTCATCTTTAATCTCCTTCTTGAGCATTTCTCTTGCATCTTCGACCCATCGAGCCACCACCATCTTGCGCGGCACGGCGTGGGCGCCATCGGTATACTTAGGGCTCGCGCAAAAATAACTTCACATTTTCGCATCTCAGCTTCAGCCCATCTTTGGCTGATACATCACTCTCAAAAGCCTCGAAATAGCTTGCTATTCCTGTAGTTTTGCTCTCTCGGATCAGCCAAACCTGGACCAAATCTGAGCGCCAATTCTGCAAAGTTATTTTTGCGCGAACCCTTATCATTATATCAGGGCACTTATGTCAATGGTGATTTTCCAACGAATCTTTGAATCGGGTAAAGACCGACCGTCAGCCCCACACACCAGCAGGCGGAATCCGTTCACCGGGTGTCGCGGCAAGCCAAAAACGCCGGTGTAATAAAAAGCCGGGCAAACAGACGGCGATCTATTCGGCACCTTCCGATTCCTCTATCAGACACACCAGGTGGTCGTGCTGGCCCCGTTCAATCTGGAACTGGTCACTGTGCTTTTTCAGCAGATCGGCGAAGCTGCGACAGCCATAGCTGGATTCGTCAAAAGTCGGGTCCAGTCGCTTGACCACCGGCCGGATGGCGGCCTTGAGCACCCATTTGTCTCCGTTTCTCAGAGAAATCTGTTTGATGGCCTTGGTGATCAGTCCGGCGGCGTCCTTGACGGTTGCGGTTTCCCCCTCTTCTTCATCTGGGGGATCGAGGGCGAAGGTTTCGTAGTATTTGAAGTCCGAGCAGCTGTTGGCCCAATGGCGGTTGGTGGCATTTTTACACCCCACCCCGATGAGATCCTTACCGGCGGCTTTGAGCTTTTGGGCCAGGGGGATGAAATCGCTGTCCCCGCCAACGACGATGATGGACGAAATGTGGGGAAACCGCAGGATATCTTCCACCGCATCCAGGGAGAGCTTGATGTCCGCCCCGTTTTTGGCCTGGGCGCCGGGAGGNAAAAGCTGGATCAGTTCCACGGCGCACTTGAGCAGGCTCTGGCGGTACTTGGTAAACCAGTGCCAGTTGCAGTAGGCNTTGTTGATGGCCACATTGCCGTATGTGGTGGCAAAATCATACAAACCCTGAACGTCCACCAACACCTCCTGCTGCCGATGCCGATTGGACGGTTTCGGATAACTGCCGCTGCCGTTGAGGGCGTCGAAGATGCTGGCGTGCAGGTTCTCGAAATCCCAATAGATGGCTACTGCTTCCTTGGTCATATGCGCCTCGTTTGATGTGCCTTGAATACGAACGGATATCCTTCGCAATTTTCGTTCACTTTATTTCGTCCCCAATCCCAATTATTTTTTCGGGTTCTGCTGTGACCTTAAAACCATTTAACATTAAAGAGAATATCGGAATTTGTCAATTTTTCCATCGGNACCGTCGGATAATCCACTGTCCGCCTTTATCCAAAAAAATCCCGTATTATATTAAACGTTNTGTTTGTTGATATTCAGNAATGTCAAGAAGGGGGACAGAACACTGAAAACTGACGCTCCAGATAACGCAGCACCATCACCGTTTTCGGTGAANAATGTGCGCCTGTTCATCGCCTTTCGCATGTTTTTCAACTGCCGGTTCTACTACCCGATTTTTACCATTCTGTTCCTGGATTTCGGACTCACCGTGGCCCAGTTTTCCATTCTCAACGCGGTGTGGGCCGCCGCCATCGTGCTGGCCGAAGTGCCCTCCGGCGCCTTGGCGGACCTCGTCGGCCGGCGTCGACTGCTGGTGTTTGCCGCCTTTTCCATGGTGGTGGAAATGGCCATCTTGTGCCTGGTCCCGATTGGCAACACAACGTTGCTGTTCAATTTTTTCCTGATCAACCGGATACTCAGCGGCCTGGCCGAAGCGGCTGCCAGCGGTGCCGATGAGGCCATCGCCTATGACGCCCTCCAGGAAAAGGGGATGGCGGACCAGTGGGGACGGGTGCTGGAAGTTCAGATGCGATTGCGATCGGTGATGTTCATCCTCACCATGACGGTGGGGGCCGCTGTTTACGATCCGGATTGGATGACGCGAATCGTGGCCGCGTTCGGATCGGATCATCCGTTCACCCAGGTAGAGACCCTGCGGTTTCCCCTTTACCTGACGTTCGTCCTGGCCCTGTTCGCCCTGGCCACCGTCTTGCGGCTGGACGAGATCTGCCCCAACCCCAAGGTGGATGGCACCTGCGAGAAGCAGTTCGGCGGGTCGGCCATGGATGCGTTCAAGCTCACCCTGGACAGCGGCGGATGGATTCTCAAAACCCCGTTCGTCCTGGCCGTAATCCTGTTCGGGATGCTGTTCGACGGTATTCTTCGCATGGTCATCACGCTGGCCAGCCAATACTACCGCATGGTGCAGGTGCCCGAATCGCTTTATGGGATCCTGGGATCGGTGATGGCGGTGCTGGGGCTGTTCATTCCCCGGCTGGCGCTTCGAATTGCGGAAAACCGTTCGCCGGCATTCTGCCTGTGGACCACGGCCGCCACGGCCCTTGTCGGGCTGTCCGGCATGGTGTTTTTCTGGCCCTACGCGGGACTGGTGCCGGCCCTGGTGGCTTTTTCTGCCCTTTACATGGTGAGTTTTTACGTCAGTTATTTTGTCAATCAACAGGCCTCGTCGTCGCGCCGGGCCACGGTGCTCAGCTTCAAGGGGCTGGCCTATAACCTCTCCTACGGGTTCATCGGGATCGTCTATGCGGGACTTCTGGAGGTGAAAAAAACGGGCATCGATGCCGTCGATATCGACACCCACGCTGTGGAAAACATCGTTTTCAGGAACACCTTTTCCTGGTTTCCGCTATCCCTGGCTGCCGGCCTGGTCGTGATGACGGCGGGCGTCCTTGCCTTCCGGTCCGTTGGCAGAAAATGAGTTTTGCAGGTATGCCCGAAAGTCCGTGTTGACAAAGGAAAAGCATTTACCTTATGTTTATTTTTTACGACCGCTGTTCCTTTTTCCATTTGAGCCGACCCTGCGCCACCCGTTCAGTCTCTGGTTCACCAATGACTCCGTTGGCGGTTGAATTCACCCGGGTCCGACGCTTTTGGAGACACACCGGAAAATTTGCAACGCCGGCAGGCCGATGCGGCTGTCCGCAACGATTTCAAAAAAAACAGGGTCGATCCATGGTTCAATCCGATGCCATCGAGCAGGTTCCGGCGCCCGGCGCCCGGCGGCTGTATTTTTCGGGAGATACGATAACCTTCGACCTGAAGGTGCCCGAATCGTGGGAAGGCCGGGCCTGGCTGCGTACCGACCTGGGGCACGGCCGGTCCGTTCGCCGGGAGATCATCCGCCAGGTGGACCACCAGGAAAACCCGTTGGGCCGGAGCTGGTACGATATTCCTATGACCGCCGTCGCCAGGGGCCACCATACCCTCACCGTTGCCCTGACCGAGGTGGGCCACTTCGCGGCCAAGGGCTATTTCCTCGGTCCGGCCAGCGCCGATCCGCTATGGCCGCCGGGGGCCAATACCGCCATCAACGTAGCGCCGGCGGACACCTGCTGTGCAAACATTATTTACAATGCCTTCGTGCGCCAGTTCGGCCCGAACAAGAATGGGGCCATGGGCGTTGTCGACCAAACCATGAAAAGCCTGGACGACGCCGGATACACGGTCATCCCGCCGTCGGGAACGTTTCGGGACCTGATCGGCGAACTGGATTTTATCATTGGCCACCTGGGATGTCGAATTATTCAACTGCTGCCCATCCATCCCACGCCCACCACATATGCCCGCATGGGCCGGTTCGGCAGCCCTTATGCGGCCCTGAGCTTCACTGCCGTTGATCCGGCCCTGGCCGAATTCGACCCCAGGGTCACCCCCCTGGAGCAGTTCATCGAGCTGCTGGATGGTGTCCACGCCCGGGGCGCGCGCCTGTTTATCGATATCGCCATCAACCATACCGGCTGGGCGGCCGGCCTTCACGAAACCCATCCCCGGTGGCTCTTTAGGGAACCGGACGGGCAGATCGAAAACCCCGGTGCCTGGGGGGTGGTCTGGGCGGATCTCACCCGGTTGGACTACGGCCACAAGGATTTGTGGCCGTATATGGCCGATGTCTTTCTCACCTGGTGCCGTCGGGGTGTGGACGGCTTTCGCTGCGACGCCGGTTACATGATTCCGAAGGCGGCCTGGCGCTATATGATCGCCAAGGTCCGGGATCAATTCCCCAACGTGATTTTCCTGCTGGAGGGGCTGGGGGGAAAAATCTCCGTCACCCGGGACCTGCTCAACTGGGCCGATTTCAACTGGGCCTACAGCGAGCTGTTTCAAAACTACGACCGGGGCCAGATCGAACACTACCTGCCCGGCGCCATGGATATTGCGCAGGCCGACGGCACCACCATCCACTTTGCCGAAACCCACGACAACCCGCGCCTGGCAGCTATCTCCCATGCCTACGCCCGCATGCGGACCGCCCTGTGTGCACTGCTCTCCAGCCAGGGGGGCTTCGGATTCGCCAACGGCGCGGAATGGCTGGCCACGGAGAAGATCAACGTCCATGGTTCCCCGTCTCTGAACTGGGGGGCGCCGGAAAATCAGGTGGGCCACATCNGCCGGCTNAACGCCCTGCTCACGGTTCACCCGGCATTCTTTCACCCGGTGCGGGTGGAGATGATCCAGCAGGGACTGGGCAATACCATCGTTGCCGCCCGTCGATATGAACCCGATGGCAACGGGTTGTTGGTTTTGGTCAATTTGGATGCGGGGTCGGCCACCGAAGCGGCCTGGCCCCGGATCCGGTCTCCCCTGAACGGGGATTCGTTGATCGACCTGCTCACCGGGCAGCCGGTGTCCGTCGGCGGTGACAAACCGACCGCCCGTGTGCTGCTGTCCCCGGGGCAGGTGCTCTGCCTGACGGACGATCCGCGGGAGCTGGAGCGGGTAATCCAAACCGCAGGCCGATTCCCGCGCAACCCGGATCGCATCCTCCGGCAACGGCTCCGGGCAAAGGCACTTGAAGTATGGCGGTTCCACCGGGGGGTCGGGGACCTGGGTCAATGGGATCCGGAGCGGGCGGCATCGCAGATGCAAGCGTCACCTCTGGATTTCTGCCGCTCCATGAATCCCGACGGTGCCGCCCCACGAACCGTGGTCTGGCAGTTTCCCGTCGACCTGCGGCGGGAGGTGATGGTGCCACCGGACCATTTCCTGCTGATCCGGAGAGCACACCCCTTTCGGGCATCCATCTACGAAAACCGTACGGCGATGGCCGTCGAAGAGAGTCTGACGGACGACGGCGGCAAATCATTTGTCCTGTTCCGCCCGCTGCCGGTTGCCGGTCGGCACAAACCGAGAACATTGAGGCTCTCCTGTTACGATCCCGACGGCTGCGCCCACCATGAGGCACCCCTTTTGTACCTGGCGGCTGCCCAACAGGCAAGGGTGAGAAAAATATTTACCCGGCCGCGAAAACGACTTTCCGGCATCCATATGCTGGGCACCAACGGCCACGGCGCCATGACCCGGGCCCATGCCCACTGGGGTCGCCTGCCCAGTCGCTACGATGCCTTGCTGGCTGCCAACCTGAGCCCCGATGTTCCCGAAGACCGCCGCATCCTGCTGACCCGCCTGCGGGGATGGGTGGTGTTCCAGGGGTTTTCCCAGGAGATCGGCCCGGACTGCCTGGATGCGTTCGGGTTCGATTTCGATGCATGGGGCTGCTGGCAGTACCACATCCCCTCGGGGCAGGGACAGCATGTGGTGTTGCGTGTCGGCATCCAAATGATACCCGGGAAAAACGCCGTTGAAATGGTGTTTTACCGGCATCCGGCCCAAGGTCGCAAGGATCGCCTGACTGATGATCGACCGGTGACCCTCATTTTGCGTCCGGACATCGAGGACCGCAACTTTCACGAGGCCACCAAAGCATTTACCGGTTCAGAGCACCACTTCCCCTCTTCCGTCACCAGCCGGGAAAAGGGGTTTATCTTCCGTCCCAACGACGATCATGCGCTTGAAATGGAAGCAGAACGGGCCGATTTTTTCGTTGAGCCCCAATGGCAGTACATGGTTCACCGGCCTCAGGAAGCCCAACGGGGCCAGGACCCGGATTCGGATCTATTCAGCCCGGGCTATTTTTCCGGCCCGTTGGCCGGTGGTGAGAGCGAGATCCTTAGCGCCCGGGTGCCGGACGACGGTGGCGCACCGGTGGATGTGACCGTTGACATACGGCGACGGATCAGCCGGTTTTTCGAGACGTCGCCCCAATGGGAACCGCCGGTAACCGCGCTTAAAAAAGCGCTGAACCAGTACATCGTCAAGCGAGACCGGTATTCTACGGTGATCGCCGGTTATCCCTGGTTTCTGGATTGGGGGCGGGACACCCTCATCGTGGCGCGGGGGATTATCGCCGCCGGGCGTCATGAGGAAGCCCTGACCATCATTCAGCAGTTCGCCGCATTCGAAAAGGACGGCACCATTCCCAACATGATCCGCGGCACCGACACGGGCAACCGGGACACCTCGGATGCGCCCCTGTGGCTCTTTCGGGTATGCGACGAACTGGGAACGGTGGTGGGCCAGGAGACGCTGTTGACAACCGATTGCGGGGGACGGCCGCTGAAGCAGGTCCTGCTCTCCATCGCCCGGTCCATCATGACCGGCACCCCCAACGGGATTGTGATGGACGGTGCCACGGGGCTGCTCTTCAGCCCGCCGCATTTCACCTGGATGGACACCGACTATCCGGCAGGCACCCCGCGTCAGGGCTACCCCATCGAGATCCAGGCCCTGTGGCAAGCCGCCCTGGATTACCTGGGCCGTGTGGATGCGCCGGAACACCGCCAGCCGTGGCAGAAACTGGCCGGGCAGGTGCGGCAATCCATACGGGACCTGTTTTTCCGCGAAGCGATTGGGTACCTGTCCGACTGCCTGCACGCCGGTCCCGGCATCCCCGCCGGCGCAGCGGTGGCCGACGACGCCCTGCGGCCCAACCAGCTTTTTGCCCTGACGCTGGGGGCCGTCACGGACAAAACGGTGGCCGAGAAAGTACTTTTCGCCTGCCAGGAACTGATCGTTCCCGGAGCCATCCGCAGCCTGGCGGATCGCCCCATCAATCCGGAGCTGCCGGTTTATCATAACGGGGTGCCGGTTAATAATCCCGGAGCGCCCTACGTGGGGGTCTATGGGGGCGACGAGGACACTCGCCGCAAACCGGCTTACCACAACGGTACGGCCTGGACATGGGTTTTCCCCAGCTTTTGCGAAGCCTGGGCGGATCGTTTCGGCCCCGGTGAGCACGAGACGGCCCTGGCCTGGCTGGCCAGCAGTAGTCGGCTGATCGATGACGGGTGTGTGGGCCACGTGCCGGAGATCGTGGATGGCGACGCCCCGCACCACCGCCGTGGCTGCGATGCCCAGGCGTGGGGGGTTAGTGAACTGCTGCGGGTGTGGGTCAAGATTGGGGGATCGATTTCCGATCGATCGCGTTAACCCCGGTGTTGCATAAACAACGGCTATCTTTTGCAACGTCGGGGTCGAATCGTCCCCGCACACAACAAACCAGCATGTGTGTGCTTGAAGTAAGGGATCTTTACCAAACGGCATTGTGCCGGTTGTCGCAATATTTTCATTTTGAACAACGTGAACCCTTCAGGAGGTGCCTTGTGAGCTTGAAAAAACAGTATCTAAAAAGCAGGGACCGGTGTAAAGTAACCTTCCGGCTGCCCAAAACCGCGGTGCCGGGGGCCAAAACCGTCCACATCGTGGGTGAATTCAACAGCTGGAGCACGGTCAAGACGCCCATGAAGCATTTGAAAAGTGGTGAATTCACCGTTATCGTGGCGCTGGCACCGGGCCGGGAGTATCAGTTCCGCTACCTCATCGACCAGATGACCTGGGAGAACGACTGGGAAGCGGATCGGTACGCGAAAAGTGATTTTGGCGACTGTGAAAATTCTGTGGTAGTGGTGTAGTGATTGTCGTTGAATCCATTCAGGAGCTCGATCATGAAGTTAATTCAAACATTCGAGGTTTTCCCCAGTATCCCAAAACCCCTCCGTTTTATTGGGACGCTGTCGTGCAATTTCTGGTGGAGCTGGAACCAGGATGCGATTGAACTGTTTCGGCGTATCAGCCCCCGTCTGTGGGAGGCGTCAGGGAGAAATCCCATCGTTCTCGCCACATCTATCCCCCAAAAGCGGTTGGAGGAACTGGCCCATGACGACAGCTATCTGGCCCACATGGAGCGGGTGCGCAAGCGATTCGAAAATCGGGTGTTGAACCCGACCAACGGCGAGAGCCCCTGGGACCAGGGGGAAGCGGTGGCCTATTTTTCCATGGAGTTCGGAATCCATGAGACCCTGCCCTTGTTTGCCGGGGGGCTGGGCATCCTGGCCGGCGATCATCTCAAGGCTGCTTCGGGGCTGAAGATACCCCTGGTGGGAGTGGGACTGCTCTACCGGGAAGGGTACTTCCGCCAGTACCTGGACAAGGACGGGTGGCAGCAGGAAGGCTATCCGGAAACCGACTTGTATCACCTGCCGCTATCCAAACAAAAGGACAAAGATGGAAACGAATTGGTAGTCCATGTGACTGGAATCGGCAGGGAGATCCATGCCCAGGTATGGAAGATTCGCATCGGTCGGATCCCGCTGTTCCTGCTGGACACCAACCTGCCGGAAAACCCCCCGGAAATCCGCGACATTACCGCACGGCTTTACTCCGGTGAGCAGTATACCCGGCTGGCCCAGGAGGTGCTGCTGGGGATCGGCGGCATGCGGGCCCTGGATGCTTTGGGCATCCAGCCCACGGTCAGTCACATGAATGAAGGGCACTGCACCTTCGTAGGGTTGGAACGGATTCGGCAGATCATGGACCGCTACGGCATCAGCGTTGAGGCGGCAGGGGAAATCGTTTCGCGGACCACGGTATTCACCACCCACACCCCGGTGTCGGCCGGACATGACGAATTCCCGCCCGCCATTGTCAAACCCTACCTGCATCCTTTCGAAGCGTGTTTCGACATGAGCATCGACCAGCTGGTGGCCCTGGGTCAACCGGGCGGGGCGTCGTCGGAGACTCCCTTTTCCATGTTCATCCTGGGGATGCACGCCGCCCAGTACATCAACGGGGTGAGCAAACTTCACGGGCAGGTGGCCCGGCACATGTGGTCCCACGTCTGGCCCAACCGATCCGACGAAGAGACGCCCATCACCCATATCACCAACGGGGTCCACATCCCGACGGTGCTGGCGCCGGAAATCAAGCTGCTGTTCGAACGGCATTTGGGGCCCCAGTGGAGTATGGGCTCCACCATTCCGGAAAATGCCAACCGCATCGACAGTCTCTTCGATGAGGAGCTGTGGCAGGCCCACGAGATGTGCCGCTCCCGGCTGATCCGAACCGTCCGGGAGCTGATGCACCGGCAGTACGGACGCCGCAATGCACCGCTCAACATTATGAAAGCGGTGGAGTCGGTGCTGGACCCGGATATCCTCACCATCGCCTTTGCCCGGCGTTTTGCCACCTACAAACGGGCCCATCTGTTGTTCCAGGACCCCGACCGGCTGGAAGCCATCATCAATGCCAAGGCGCGGCCCGTGCAGTTCGTGTTCGCCGGCAAGGCGCATCCCAGAGACAACGAGGGCAAGGGGATTATTCGCAGTCTGGTGGATTTCGGCCGACGCACCGACTTGCGTCACCGGTTCATTTTCTTGGAGGACTACGATATGAACATCGCCCGTCACATGGTCCAGGGGGCGGACGTGTGGCTCAACACCCCCCGGCGGCCCATGGAGGCCTGCGGCACCTCGGGTATGAAGGCGGCCCTGAACGGGGTGCTCAACGTGAGTATCATGGACGGCTGGTGGTGTGAAGGATACGGCCCGGAGCGGGGCTGGCGCATCGGCAACGGTGAGGAGTACCAGGACCACAACTACCAGGATGCCGTGGAGAGCCAGGCCCTGTACAACATTATTGAAAATGAAGTGGCGCCGCTTTACTATGATCGCACCGCCGGGGGGACGCCCAAGGCGTGGTTGAAGATGATGAAGGCGTCCATGAAAATGGCCATGTCCCGGTTCTGCAGCCTGCGGATGATATCGGAATACGAGGAGCGCTTCTATCTTCCCGCCAGCCGCCGGTTCGCGGAGCTGGTGGCCGATGGCGGGGCGGAAGCCCGCCGGCTCAGGGATCAGCACCGCCGTTATCAGGATAAATGGCAGCAGATTCAGGTGGCGTCGCCTGTGCGCTGTGCGGAGGGACCCTTCCGGGTGAACCAGTCCTTCGAGGTGACCACGGTGGTTAGGACCGGTGAACTGCATCCGGAAGAGTTGAACGTGGAACTCTATTACGGCAAAATGCGCCATCTGGACCATATCGAAGCCCCCCGGGTGGAGATCATGAACGTCAAGGAGGAACACTCGGCGGGAACTTACCTCTACGGCTGCGAGCTGCCGTGCACCGATTCCGGTCGTCACGGGTTCACGGTCCGGGTGACCCCCAACGCCGATGCGTGGATCCGGTTCCAGCCGGAGCTGTTGACCTGGGCCTGTTGACCCCGAGCCTTTAAACCCATACATCGAAGGAAGTACCGATGCCGTCGGCCAAGCGGAATCCACGGGTGCTTATCGTTACCCCGGAAGTGACCTACCTGCCCCAGCGAATGGGCAATTTCTCCCGATACCTCACGGCCAAGGCCGGCGGCCTGGCCGATGTATCGGCCGCCTTGATCAGTGCGCTGTTCAACGAAGGGGCCGACGTTCATGTGGCCATACCGGACTACCGGTCCATCTTCCACGACCGGCTGGCCCCGTTTCTCGAACGGGAG
>JGI24023J19991_10001295_pt1 | contig 19399 bp, 29 predicted proteins | sample Cruoilmetagenom1_FD_19991 | JGI IMG/M metagenome (IMG submission 19991) | reverse complement strand
AAATTGCTGAATTGGCTATGGATGCAGCCTCATGCATAGGCTGTGGTGCTTGCGTTGCAGCTTGCCCCAATGCTTCCGCCATGCTCTTCACCAGTGCCAAGATATCTCAACTGGCTTTACTCCCTCAGGGGAAGCCTGAAGCGGCACGTCGAGCTATTGCCATGGTCAATGTTATGGATGAACTTGGTTTCGGCAACTGTACCAACGAAAAAGAATGTGAAGCTGAATGCCCCAAAGAAATTTCCATAATAAATATTGCACGCATGAATCGTGAATTTTTAAAAGCCGGCCTTATTTCTACTGTACAATAGGTAAGACGAAAGGTGGACTCTATGAATTTTCAAGGAGTTCACCTTTTTACGAATGAAAAACTATAAATATGGATACTGCTAACTGTTACAAGTGCCTGCATTATTATGTCACATGGGACAAAAACTTTCCATATGGCTGCAAGGCTGTGAAGTTTAAAAGTAAAAGGCTGCCATCTGCTGTAGTTTTGCAACATTCCGGGACTAAATGCCTTATGTTTGAGGAAAAACAAAAAAACAGGAACAAAAACTCTTCACTTCATTCTGAAACAATATCCTATGGATAATATTGAAACACTTATCAAACAATTAAAAGAAAATGAAAATACAGCAAAAAAATTTTTTCATGTTGAGACCAAAATTTTAAGCATCTTGAATTTTAAAGATTTTTTTGAAATTCTTTTAACTGAAATAAAAGAGATATTCAAAGTACCGCATGTATGGATTTCTCTGGTCAATACAAGCGAAGTAGCAGGTCTGATTCGTCATCTGGAATCATCAAGAATATTAAAAAAAAATATAAATATAATAGATCAGAATTCTTTTCAGCAGCTTCTTGGCAACAATACGACTCCTCTGCTTGCCAACAACAATTTAAAACCTTTTTATAAAATTATAACCATTCAAAGAAAATATCTTATCAGATCCTTAGCCATTACTCCAATTGCTATTGATGGGGAGATTATAGGAAGTCTAAACCAGGCCGACTTCTCACCCACACGTTTCCAGCCAGGAATTGACACAGGTCTTTTAGAACATCTTTCCGTCAAAATATCTCTCTGTTTATCAAACGTTACTGCCCACGAAAAATTAAAAATAATGGCCTATCACGATCCTCTTACAGGACTTTTAAACCGCAGGGTAATGGATGCTGTCCTAAAAAGAGAATTTACACGTTCCGAAAGGTATAAAACACCACTATCAGTAATATTCTGCGATATCGACAATCTTAAACGAACAAATGACATGTATGGACATGATACAGGGGATCTCCTCATAAAGTATGTCGCAGATATATTATTAGACGAAAGCAGAGAATCTGATGTTATCGCAAGATTTGCTGGAGATGAATTTGTGGCAATCCTTCCCGAAACCGGAAAAAAGGATGCTTTGAACCTCATTAACAGGATCAAACTTTACTATTTTGCGCATCCCTTAAATATTAAACAATCATCGATACCGGTTTCAATTAGTTTTGGAATATCATCGACAGAAAATAATTCGATTAAATCGCCAAATATACTTTTAAAACAAGCAGATGATAATCTATATGCGGTAAAGAACAAAAGGATTAAAAAATCAGGTAAGGAAGCTAATATAATTAAATTAGCTGTTCACAGATAAAAAAATAATTAAAAAAGCTGGCATCCTTCATTTATCGGTTTACACTTTTTAGATGCTGGTTCTTGCCTGGTTCCCATGCTCCAGCGTGGGAACTTCCATATGGTATGTGTTCCCACGCTGGAGCATAGGAACGAGAAATGAAGGATGCCCAAAAAAGCCTTACTAAACAATAAGGCTTTTTTAGTTTATAATATTTATTTTTATTTTATCCGTTTGATGCTTCCGCGGTTTTTTCCTGATCTGTTTCAATATCAAGCTTTATTTTTTTGCTATCAGATTTTTTGCCGCCACTTTTTTTGCTATCCGATCCCAACAATTCAACCAAGGAAACCGATGCGGCATCACCAGAGCGCCTGCCTACTTTAAGAATTCTGGTATAACCACCGGATATTGTCCCATACCGATCATTAGCAACGGAAAAAAGCTCATGAACAACATCTTTTTCTCTTATAATTGAAAGAGCCTGACGCCTGGCATGGAGACCTCCACGTTTAGCCAGGGTAATTAATTTATCTGCCCAGCGTCGTAATTCTTTTGCTTTAGCATCAGTGGTTCTAATGCGTTGATACTTAAACAGAGATGTTACCATATTTCTAAACATAGCCTTTCTATGGCTGCTTGTTCTATTTAACTTTAAAACAGCTTTTCTATGTTTCATTGGATAGCCTATTCTCCTTCTTCTATATCTTCTTCCGGTAGAACAAATCCCTCAAGTGTCATGCCAAGAAAAAGACCCATTTCATTCAGAACTTCCTTGATCTCATTTAATGACTTTCTACCAAAATTTTTTGTTTTCAGCATTTCAGATTCGGATTTATCAACCAGTTGATGAATCTTGTTTATATTAGCATTCTTAAGACAATTCGCACTACGAACTGACAACTCAAGCTCATCGACTCGTCTATATAAATTTTTATTAATCTCCGGTTGTACAGGGAGATTCGATTCCTTTTCAATCACAGGCTCAATAGATTCATCAAAGTTAATAAAGATACTCATCTGTTCTTTAAGAATCTTGGCAGCATATGCTACGGAATCCTCTGGTGTAATACTCCCATCAGTCCAAACTTCCATAGTAAGCTTATCATAGTCACTCTTTTGCCCTATGCGAGCCTCAGTTACGGCATAGCTAACCCGTTTTATAGGTGAAAATATAGCATCGACAGGTATTGACCCTTCAGGAGCATCATCATCCTTATTCTCTTCTGAGAGAACATAACGCCTGCCGAGTTTGACAACCATCGACATATGAAGTGAAGCATTTTCCGAAAGCGTTGCAATATGCTGATCAGGATTGAGGACCTCACAATTGCCATCATCACTGATAAGATCTCCTGCCAGAAGCACGCCCTCGGTATCAGCCTTGATGCAAACCTCTGCACAATCGGTATCATTGAGTTTTAGGCGCACCAGTTTTAAATTAAGAATAATTTCAGAAACATCTTCAAGCACACCAGGAATAACGCCATATTCATGCATTACTGAATCAATATTAACAGATACAATTGATGCACCATAAAGAGATGAAAGTATTATTCTTCTTAATGAATTACCAATGGTTATTCCAAAGCCTCTTTCAAGAGGTTCGCATACAAATTTTCCGTATGAAGGTGTGGAGGATACCTGCACATTCTCCGGCGTGATCATATTCTGCCAGTTCATGTACATTAATTCGTTTGGCGACATTATTTTATCTCCAGCTTGTTCATGTAAGAGTAATCATAAAAATCAATATTACTTCGAATATAATTCTACGATTAACTGCTCTTGCATTGGCATTGTAAGGTCTTCCCGTAACGGAAAGCTTTTTACTACCCCAGTAAATTTCTCTTTTTCCAAATCAAGCCACTGAGGCACACCTCTGCGTACTACCGCGCCAAGTGCATCGCCAACTGCCTGCATTTTTCTACTTTTCTCTTTAACTTCTATCACGTCACCAATTTTAACAAGAAAGGAAGGAATATTAACCTTCTTTCCATTAACAGTAAAGTGGTTATGTCTTACAAAATGACGTGCCTGGGAACGGGAATTAACAAATCCGATACGATATACGACATTATCAAGCCTTCTCTCAAGCAAAACCAAAAAATTTGTTCCTGTAACACCTCTTTGTTTTTCCGCTTTTTCAAAAAAAAGCCGAAATTGTTTTTCAGAAAGCGCATATACACGCTTCAACTTCTGTTTTTCTCTTAACTGAATGCCATAATCGGAAGGTTTTCTTCCCCGCCTCTGGCCATGATCACCAGGAGGATAGCCTCGCCTGTCAAAAGCACACTTATCTGAATAGCAGCGATCTCCCTTAAGAAACAATTTTAAATTTTCGCGTCGGCAAAGCCGACAAACAGAACCTCTATATCGTGCCAATAGGAATTCCTCCCGTAAAAATAATTAAACCCTACGTCTTTTTGGGGGCCTGCACCCGTTATGCGGAATTGGAGTTACATCTTTAATCATTAAAATCTTAAAACCTGCCGCCTGCAAAGATCTCAGGGCAGATTCCCGGCCAGCGCCAGGCCCCTTGAGATAAACCTCTACACTCCGCATGCCATGCTCCATTGCTTTTTTGGCAGCATCCTCGGCAGCCAGTTGAGCAGCAAAAGGAGTACTTTTACGTGAACCGGAAAAGCCCTTTACACCAGAGCTTGACCAGGCAATAACATTCCCGGCCGGATCTGTGATTGAAATAATTGTATTATTAAAAGTTGATTGAATATGTACAATTCCAGAAGATATATTCTTTTTTTCTTTTTTTTTAGTACGCGTTTTTTTAGCCATTCATTTAACACCGTATTTTTTTAGGTTACGCCTTTTTTATTCCGCCCTTTTTCTTTACCGCTGATCTTTTAGGGCCCTTGCGAGTACGTGCATTTGTGCTGGTTCTCTGTCCCCGAACAGGAAGCGATCTTCTGTGGCGAAGCCCTTTATATGACCCAAGATCCATTAATCTTTTGATATTCATTGAAACTTCTGTACGAAGTTCACCTTCCACTTTGTAATCACTGTCAATTACTTTGCGGATACTGTTAATCTCCGATTCCGACAATTCATCGGCCAGGGTATTCGGATCCATATTTAAATTTGTAATTATCCGTTTTGAAACAGTTCTTCCAATTCCATAAATATATGTAAGAGCTATTTCAATACGTTTGCGTTTGGGTAAATCTATACCTGCAATTCTTGCCAAAGCTGCCCCCTCTCTATCCTTGCCTCTGTTTATGTCTTTTATTCTCGCAGACGACCCGTACGACACCTTTTCTGCGTATAATTTTACATTTACTGCAAATCTTCTTTACTGAAGCTCTAACTTTCATATTTCTCACTCCGCATTATAAACCTGATCTTTTTAAATAACATATAAATTTTCAGATAATTACCCGATTTTAAAATTTGCCACAAAACCAGAGGGAGGAAGGCGTATTGTAATACTCCAACAACTGATAACGGAGCAAAATTATTTATGTAAAAATCTATATCATTTTGACCGATAAGTAATCCTTCCCCTGGAAAGATCGTACGGTGAAAGTTCTACAACCACTTTATCCCCAGGCAGTATTTTAATAAAATGCATTCGCATTTTGCCGGAAATATGTGCAAGTACCTGATAATTATTTTCCAGCTCGACTTTAAACATGGCATTCGGCAAAGTCTCAACAACTTTACCTTCTACCTTTATGGCCTCTTCCTTTGGCATAATATAAATCCTGTATAAAAAATATTACTAAAATCTGCCTTTACTCTTGTCGCCGCTCTTTTTTAAAAAACCTTCATAATGGCGCACCAGCATGTGAGATTCAATCTGTGAGACAGTATCAATTGCTACACCAACAACTATTAAAAGAGCAGTTCCACCAAAATAAAATGGAACTTTAAAATATGAAATCAAAATTGACGGCAACACACATACAGCAGAAACATAAATTGCTCCGCCCAAAGTAATTCGGGTTAAAACTTTATCAATATAATCAGCAGTACGCTTACCAGGCCTGATGCCTGGGATAAAACCGCCTTGCTTTTTAATATTATCAGCTACTTCCATTGGATTAAAAGTAATAGCTGTGTAAAAATAACAAAAGAAAAATATCATTATTACAAAAAACAATTCATACAGCATACTGCCTGGCCTTAATGAATTAATTAATTCCTGCATCCATGGAATGGTTACAAAACTTGCAACCGTCGCAGGAAACATCATAATTGATGACGCAAATATCGGGGGAATAACACCAGATGTATTTATCTTTAAAGGCAAATGAGTTGATTGCCCGCTATACATCTTTCTGCCAACGACTCTTTTTGCATATTGAACAGGTAAACGACGTTGCCCCTGTTCTACAAATACAATAAAAGCAATAACAAGGCCCATAAAAATAAGTAAAATAAGGACTGGAAAAATTCCAATTTCACCGGTTGAAATCAGTCTGAATGTATTTCCGATGGCATCAGGAACCCTGACAATAATACCTGCAAATATAATTAATGAAATTCCATTACCGATCCCTTTTTCAGTAATCTGTTCTCCCAGCCACATAATAAAAGCAGTTCCCGCAGTCAAGGTCAGCACAGTCATCAATCTAAAACCCCAGCCCGGATGTAGAACTGTCCCCATCTGTTCCAGGCCGATACTTATTCCAAAGCCCTGAATTATGCTTAAAACTACAGTTCCATAACGTGTATACTGTGTTATTTTTTTATGCCCTTGTTCACCTTCTTTTTTTAATTGTTCCAAATGCGGTACTGTAACCGTTAACAACTGTAAAATAATGGATGCACTAATATAAGGCATAATGCCTAATGCAAAAATTGAAAGCCTTTCCAGCGCCCCTCCTGAAAACATATTAAAGACACCAAGTATCGTTCCTTGTGCCCTGGCAAATATATCAGATAGAGCAAGAGCATCTATTCCAGGTGTGGGAACATGAACACCAATACGATATACAATAAGTAAAGTAAGAGTGAACAAGCATCTTTTTTTTAACTCAGGTATATTAAATATATTACCGAATCCATTCCCAGCCATAATATGCCTCAATCTATATTAATTGTTCTANTTTTCCACCTGCTGATAAAATCTTTTCCATAGCAATTTTACTCAAGCTGTTTAAACGAATAGTAAGCGGCTTGTTGATTTCGCCTTGTGACAAAAGCTTAATTCCGTCTCTTTTGCCTTTAAGGAGACCAAATTTTAGAAGCGATGCTTCATCAACAATACTACCTGTTTCAAACCTGGCTAAATCCCGGATATTAATTACAGCGATATTTTTTTTAAAAATATTGGTGAATCCTCTTTTAGGCAGGCGGCGATGAATAGGCATCTGACCACCCTCATAACCGGGACGAACTCCACCACCGGAACGGCTATTCTGCCCTTTTGTTCCTCTTCCAGCAGTTTTACCTGACCCGGATCCCACACCTCGTCCAACACGTTTTCGTTGTTTACGCGAGCCTGGCGCAGGCGTAAGTTCATTTAACCTCATCTGATTTTCTCCTCCGCTTTCACAAGGTGAGACACCTTATTTATCATACCTCTGGTAGAAGGAGTGTCAACAAGTGCTACAGTTCTGTTGAGCTTTGTAAGCCCCATAGCCCGCAAAGTTTTTTTCTGTTTTTCAGGCCTGCCTATCATACTTTTTACAAGAGTTATATTTATTGTTTCAGACATAAAGTTCTACCTCGGAAATTGACGAATCATAAGAGCATATATAAAATTCCATATTTTAAAATTTGGTACAATACAGAGGGGGAAGAAAGCGTATTGTAATACTCCTGCGACCGATAAGGAAATAAAATTATTGATATAATTAATCTACAATTATAGAGATTTAATATCTATCCCCCGCCTCGCTGCAACTTGCGCTCGACTTTCAAGTCGTATCAGGCCCTCAATGGTCGCCTTAACAAGATTATGAGGATTATGGGACCCCATACACTTTGTAAGAATATTCTGCACCCCCACAGCTTCAAGTACAGCACGCACGGCACCACCAGCAATAAGACCAGTTCCTTCTGAAGCAGGTTTTAACATAACTTTTCCTGCACCATACTTACCAATAACCTCAAAAGGGATTGTCCCCTTATCCAGGGAAACCTTAACCATATTTTTTTTTGCCTTTTCGACACCCTTACGAATAGCTTCGGGAACCTCTCCGGCTTTTCCTAGTCCCTGACCAATAGTTCCGTTTCCATCACCAACAACTACTATTGCGCTAAAACTAAATCTACGCCCACCCTTGACGACTTTTGCCACTCGATTAATATACACAACTTTATCTATTAACTGATTTTCTCTTGTATCTTCTTTGAACAAGGGGCTTCCTCCTTCGAGCTAATACTAAAAATCCAATCCAGATTCGCGGGCTCCTTCCGATACTGCCTTAACTCGCCCATGATATAAGAAACCATTACGATCGAAAACAATTTTTTTTAATCCATTTCCAACTGCACGTTCGCCTATAAGTTTCCCAACATAATGCGCAATTGCCGTTTTATTTTTAAAATCAGGCTTCTTTCTGGTTACCTGTTCAAGACTTGAAGCAGCAACAAGTGTGCGGCCACAGGTATCATCAATAATTTGTGCATATATATGCTCTGCACTGCGGAACACACTTAATCTTGGCCTTTCCGGTGTACCTTTTAATCTCTTGCGCACTCTCTTTTTTCTTTTTAAACGCATTTGTTTCTTTAAATCAAGCGAACCCATTTCACGTTTCCTTTTAGCAAAAAATTATTTCACTCCGGTCTTGCCGGCTTTTCGTCTGATATGCTCTTCGGCATATTTGATACCTTTACCCTTATAGGGTTCAGGAGGCCTTAACATTCTTATTGATGCTGCGGTCTGCCCAAGTACTTCCTTATCAATACCTGCAAGTGTTATACTATTCTTCTTATCTACAGTTGCTGAAATTCCTTTAGGTAAAACAAAATCAACAGGATGAGAATATCCCAAATTAAGGGCTATCGAATTCCCCTTAAGTACGGCACGATACCCTATGCCGTTTATTTGTAGTACCCGTTCAAAGCCCTTGCTGACGCCATGCACCATGTTGGCCACCAGACTTCGAATGCTACCCTGTAAAGCTCTGCTTACCCTGTCATCCTTATAAACAGTTACATGTATGGTCTTATTTTCAAACTTTAGATCAAGGGCAGGATGAATAGACCTTGAAAGAACTCCTTTTTCACCCTTCACGTTCAAAAATTTTTCTTTATATGTAACTTCCACATCATCAGGTATTAAAATTGGCTTTTTGCCTACACGAGACATTAGTTTTTACTCCTCATAACTACCAAACATTACAGAGAATTTCGCCACCTATATTCTCTTTTCTTGCTCTTTTATCTGTTATAATTCCAATAGAGGTAGATAAAATAGAAATACCCATACCGCTTAAAACATGCTTTACATCTCTTGCCTTTACATAAACCCTTCTACCGGGTTTACTTATTCGCTGAATAGCAAGGATTACATTGGAACGACCTTCCCCATATTTAAGATATAAATGCAAGACACCCTGCCTGTTATCATTAGTAAATTTATAATTTTTTATAAATCCTTCACTCTCAAGCACTTTGGCAATTTCTATCTTTATTTTTGCACCAGGTATGTCTACTTTTGGCATTTTTGCCTTTACAGCATTTCTGATGCGTGTCAGCATATCCGCAATCGGATCACTCATTGACATTCTACTCTCCGCTCATAAAGATTAAAAAAATAAGGCATCCTTCATATCACTTCAAAAATATTTTACACTTTTTTAAAAAAAATAAACCTATAGATTTTCAGATAATTATCCAATTTTAAAATTTGCCACAAGGCCAGAGGAAAGCGTATTGTAATACTCCGACGACCGATAACGCAGTGAAATTATTTATATAAAAATCTATATCTGTGTCCCATTGTTGTTTCAAAAGTGTCAACGACAACCGAAAGACGCCAAAAAATACTATAAATTTGTTTTTTCAAACAAATTTTTAATTAACTTTTTTTACCAGCTAGACTTTGTTACTCCGGGAAGTTTTCCCTGTGATGCAAGATCTCTGAAACAAATACGGCATATGCCGAATTTTCTCATAAACGCTCTAGGCCTGCCGCATAGTGGACACCTGTTATATGCTCTTACCCCAAACTTGGATTGTTTCATTGCTTTCATTCTAAGAGCTTTTTTTGCCAATTTTTCCTCCTTATCACTGTATGATTTAGCAAAAAAAATGCATAATCATCAACATAATTCTACAAAGCTTGTTTAGGAACGGGGACTAAATAACTTCCCCAAGTAGGCGCACAGATTTAGGTCAGGTTTGTTCGATCTAAAAGTAAAAAAGTTGCAGGAATAGCGAGCTATTTCAAAACTTTTCTACTTTTAGATCGGGCAAAGATGACCTGAAGCTGTGCTGCATAGTTGGGGAAGTTAATTCGTCCTCGTTCCTTACTATACAAGAAATTAATTTCTAAACGGCATACCTAAAAGTTTAAGTAGTTCCTTGCCTTCATTGTTACTCTTTGCAGTATTTACGATAGTAATATTAAGCCCATTTATTTTATCTATAGAATCATAATCAATTTCAGGAAAAATTATTTGTTCTTTTATTCCCAACGAATAATTCCCAAGACCATCAAAAGCTTTACCTGAAACTCCTCTGAAATCACGCACACGAGCAAGAGCAATATTTACAAGTTTACTGTAAAAATCATACATCCGTATACTACGAAGAGTTACCATGCATCCTATAGGCATACCTTCTCGGAGCTTAAATGCGGCAATAGATTTTTTTGCCCTTGTTATAACAGGTTGTTGTCCCGAAATAATTTTTAATTCAGCCAGTCCGGAATCAAGAAGTTTATTGTTATTTATTGCTGCTCCCAGCCCCATATTCAATACAATTTTTTCAAGTTTTGGAACCTGCATGGCATTCTTGTATTTAAAAGTTTCTACTAGCTTAGGGACTACTTCTTTATAATAATACTCTTTTAACTGTGACATCAATTTCCCCAAAAACAAATGGTTTATGCATCAATCATTTCATTACATTTTCTACAAACACGAACTTTTTTCCCGTCTTCAAGGATCTTCATCCTGACCCGCACAGGTTCAATGCATTTATTACAGACAAGCATTACATTAGACCAGTGTATCGGAGCTTCCTGCTCTATTATACCACCCTGTTTGTTAGTCGCATTTGGTTTGGAATGTTTTTTTACTATATTTATCTTCTCAACTACAACCCGGCAATCTTTTCTGATAACCTTAAGAATTTTTCCAATTTTAGAGCAATCCTTACCTGCAATTATTTTTACTTTATCATCTTTTTTTAAATGGGTTCTATTGCTTATCATTTTTCTATAAAACCTCCGGAGCAAGGGAGATAATTTTCATAAATTTTTTAGCCCTCAGTTCTCTTGCAACAGGACCAAAAATACGTGTTCCGACAGGCTCATTATTTGGTGTAATTAAAACTGCAGAATTATCATCAAATCTTATAAATGACCCGTCAGGTCGCTTAATTTCTTTTTTTGTTCTAACTACCACTGCTTTAAGCACATCCCCTTTCTTTGCTTTGGCATTAGGGATTGCTTCCTTTATTGATACAACAATTATATCACCGACGCTAGCGTATCTTCTACGTGATCCACCTAAAACTTTTATACAATAAACTACTTTTGCTCCTGAATTGTCTGCTACCGTTAATCTTGTTTCTGCCTGTATCATAATAAAGTGTTTCCTTATTCAATCAAACGGCTCTATCAAGTATTTTGCTTAGACGCCACTTTTTGGTTTTGCTAATCGGTTTTGATTCTACAATTAACACCTTATCACCAAAACAGCATTCATTTTTTTCATCATGCGCTATAAAACTTGAAGATCTTTTTATATATTTGTGATAAAGTTTATGCTTAACAAGTCTTTCAACCTGTACAACCACAGACTTGTCCATCTTATCACTTACCACTGTTCCAGTAACCTGTTTTCTCATTCCACGTTTTTTCATGGCACCAACTATTCTATTCAATGGATATCTTATTAGTTATTTCTCTTTTAACAGTCTTTATCCGGGCTATATTTCGCTTGACCTTTTTCATCGTTTGAACATTTTCAAGCTGACTTGTTTTGTGCTGAAAACGCAAATTAAACAATTCTTCTTCAAAATCATTAAGCTTCCGGGTCATTTCTTCTATACCTAACTCTCTAATTTTACCTGCTTTCATTACAATTCACTCCTTGCAACAAATCTGGTTTTTACTGAGAGTTTATGTGAGGCCAAGCGCAGTGCTTCTTTTGCAAGCTCCAAGGATACACCCTCCATTTCATAAAGAATTTTTCCAGGCTTAACAATTGCTTTCCATCCTTCAGGAGCCCCCTTACCCTTACCCATTCTAACTTCAGCAGGCTTTTTTGTATATGGCTTATCAGGAAAAATTCGTATCCAGATTCTCCCACCTCTTTTCACATGCCGGGTCATTGCGATACGGGCGGCCTCAATCTGTCTGGCATTAATTCCTCCGCACTCTATAGCCTGTAATCCGTAGTCACCAAAATTTAAATTACAGCCACGGTATGCAACTCCCTTCATTCTACCTCTCTGGTGCTTACGAAATTTCACCTTTCTGGGACTTAGCATCTAAAATTACTCCTGTTATATGAAATCAATATCTAAATATTATCTTTCTTTAAAATCTCACCTTTAAAAATGAAGACTTTAACTCCAATAACACCATACGTTGTATTGGATTCTATAAAACCATAATCAATATCAGCGCGTAAAGTATGCAAAGGCACCCTGCCCTCTTTATAGCACTCCGTCCTGGCCATCTCGGCACCGCCTAAACGTCCTGCACATATAATCTTGATCCCTTGTGCACCAAATCTCATAGCAGATTGAATACCACGTTTCATAGCTCGGCGAAAAGCAACCCGCCGTTCAATCTGAAGAGCAATACTTTCTGCAACNAGCTGAGCGTCAACTTCAGGTTTTCGAACTTCCTGAACATCAATAAAAATTTCTTGAGAAATTATTTTTTCAAGCGATTTTTTCAGGGCAGAGATCTCAGCTCCTTTTTTACCTATCACAATGCCAGGTCTGGATGTAAAAACCCTAAGTCTGACACGCTTGGCTGATCTCTCTATTTCAATTTTAGAAATACCAGCGTGATAAATTTTCTTCTTGACAAATTTTCTTATATTAAAATCTTCTATAATATAATCAGCATAGTTTTTATCAGCATACCACCTTGACTCCCATGTCTTAATTACACCCAGTCGCAAACTTATAGGATTTACTTTCTGGCCCAAGCTTTATCCCCCTTATGGCAAATCATCGCACAATATAACTGTAATATGAGTGGTTCTTTTTAATATTCTCGTCCCTCTGCCTCTAGCCCTTGCTTTAAATCGTTTCAATGTTGGGCCCTGATCAGCTATTATATTTCGAATCACCAGTGAATCTATATCTACCCCTGAATGCTGATCAGCATTTGCCACAGCACTTCGCAATGTTTTCTCTACTATGCCCGCAGCTTTTTGCGGCATAAATTTTAAAATATCAAGGCTGACTTCAACAGGTTTTCCCTTAACAGCATCAACGATCATACGAACTTTTGTTGAAGAAATACGCACAAATTTCGCTACTGCTTTAAACTCCATTCTATACTAATCCTTATAAATGTAAAAGCTTAGGAACGAGTGAGAAATAACTTATGAAAGTTATTTTATCCCCGGTTCCTTACTTTTTTAACCTGGACTTTTTGTCACCGGCATGCCCATAAAAAATTCTCGTTGGAGAAAATTCTCCAAGTTTATGCCCCACCATATCTTCAGAAACAAAAACCGGAATAAATTTTCTTCCATTATGAACCGCCATGGTTATACCTACCATATCAGGGATAATGGTCGACCTTCTTGACCATGTTTTTATCACTTTGTTACTTCGTGCTTCCTGAGTAGCAATTACTTTTTTTAATAGCTTTGGCTCTATGTAAGGTCCTTTTTTTAACGATCGCGGCATAAGTACTCCTGCTTCAACAACAAGTTTAATATCAGACATATAGTTTTTCACATAAATAATTTCACTGCGTTATCGGTCGTAGGAGTATTAAAATACGCCTTCCTTCCTCTAACCTTATGCCAAATCTTAAAATCTGGTAATTATCTGAAAATCTATGAGGGGTTAAGATAAAAAATTTTACAAAACCAAAACCCGACTAACAGCAAAATTATATTTATCCTACCTTTTAGTTCTTTTCTTTACAATATAACGGTTACTCTTTTTTTTCTTTCTTGTTTTAAAACCTTTTGCAGGCACACCCCATGGACTACATGGATGCCGGCCACCTGATGAACGTCCTTCACCGCCTCCCATAGGATGATCAACAGGATTCATTGCAACTCCCCGGACTTTAGGACGTTTTCCAAGCCAACGCTTCCTGCCAGCCTTACCAAGTGATATATTTTCATGAATTACATTACCCAACTGACCTATTGTTGCCTTGCAATTCATCAAAACCATCCTGACTTCTCCGGAAGGAAGCTTTATTTGAGCATATCTGTCCTCTTTCGCCATAAGCTGCGCATATGTCCCGGCACTTCTGACTATTTGTCCACCCTTACCCATCTTCAGTTCAATATTATGAATATGAGTACCCAAAGGAATATTTTTTAAAGGAAGCGTATTCCCTGGTTTAATATCGGCTTCTGCAGATGAAATAACATAATCTCCGACAGAGAGCTTAAGCGGTGCAAGGATATAACGTTTCTCTCCATCAACATAATGTAATAAAGCAATTCTGGAAGATCTGCCAGGATCATATTCAATTGTAGCAACTTTTGCAGAAATTCCGATTTTATTTCTTTTAAAATCAATTATCCTGTAACGTCTCTTATGACCGCCTCCACGATGCCTGCTGGTAATTCTTCCGTTTGCATTCCGCCCACCTGTCTTTTTTATAATTTTTAAAAGACCCTTTTCCGGTGTTGAAGTTGTAAGTTCCTCAAATGTCGAATAAGTCTGGGATCTGCGCCCCGGAGAAGTAGGTTTAACTCTTTTTACAGCCATCATGAACCTTTCATATAAAAAATAATTAGAAGAACTATATTGCCTAAATTTTCCTAATGGATGAGTCTAAACACCATCAAAAAATTCAATTCGTTCACCAGGCATCAATTTTACGATAGCCTTTTTCCAATCTTTTCGTTTACCTGTTATGCGGCCTTTTCGTTTTATTTTGCCTTTTACCTGAATGGTATTAACAGAAAGAACCTTAACTTTAAATATCTGTTCAACAGCTTTTTTTATTTCAACTCTATTGGCAGTTTTATCAACTTCAAAAAAAAAGTGGTTTGACTTTTCTTTTAGAAATAGACTCTTTTCAGTAACAATGGGCTGATGGATGATTCTATAATTAATCATGCAGAAAACCTCCCTTCAACTCCACTGATGGATGACTGCAATAGCACTAAGTGAATATGCTTGAGAACATCGTAAACATTAAGCCCCTCATACCTCATTACTGTTATACCAGGGACGTTTCTTGAAGACAACTCAAGCATTTCATTTTTTTCGTCTGTCACAATCAATGCATTTTTTATATTCAGCTTATTGATGGCTGACACAAAATCTTTCGTCCTGATCTTATCCAGATTAAAGTTATCCAGTACAATAAGCTCATTAGCCCTGCATTTGCTGGTTAGCGCCATTTTAAGAGCAAGTCTTTTTACTTTTTTTGGAACCGAGTATGTATAAGACTTGGGATCAGGGCCAAAAACGGAACCACCTCCACGAAGTAAGGGCGACTTGATATCGCCTCTTCGTGCCCTTCCTGTACCTTTCTGGCGAAATAATTTTTTAGTACTTCCTTTTACATCACTACGATGTTTGACCGAAGCAGTACCTGCCCGTTTACAGGCTAATTGCATCCTGACGACTTCATGTAAAACACTCGCCTTAACAGGAATATCAAATATATCGCCTGACAACTCTACTTCGGAGACCTTTTCCGCTTCCGTATTTAAAACATCCACTACAGCCATTATCAATACCAAAATTATATGTTTATTAATTTATAAAAAAGAACATAATGCTAAGGAACGATGACCAAAAAACGTTTTTCAAGCAAATTTTCTTTTTTTAATTGTTATTAATCCTGAATTATATCCAGGCACTGCACCCTTTATTAATATCAAATTTTCTTCCGGCCTAATATCAATTATTTTAAGATTCCGTACGGTTATCAAAGAATTACCATATTGCCCTGGAAGCTTTTTTCCTTTTATAACCTTGCCAGGCCAGGCACTGCACCCTATCGATCCAGGAATTCGATGGCTATGGCTGCCATGTGTCTTTTTGCCTCCATGAAAGCCATGTCGTTTTATTACACCTGAAAATCCACGTCCTTTCATTGTTCCCAAGACATCTACCAGCTCCCCCACTTTAAACATATTAAGTGGAATTGATTGCCCCAGATTGTAGAGGGCAGGATCATCCACTCCAACCTCTCTAAGATATAAAAACAACCCTTCTGAACTCTTTTTCAGATGTCCTTGTTTTGGTTTATTAATACGCGATTTCTTTTGTTCACCAAAACCAAGTTGAAGTGCGTTGTAGCCTTCCTTAACGACTGTTTTGATTTGTGTTACAATACACGGGCCAGCCTGTATCACTGTTACTGGTATATGTTGACCATCCCCGGAAAACACCCCGGTCATGCCTATTTTTTTTCCTATCAATCCTCTACACATGGCTTCAACTATTCCTATGCCTATAGTTTTATCTCTACATCTACTCCGGGAGAAAGATCCAGCTTCATTAATGCATCTACTGTTTGCTGTGTCGGCTCTACAATATCAAGAACTCTTTTATGCGTTCTAATCTCGAATTGCTCACGAGATTTTTTATCTTTATGAGGCGAACGAAGAACACAATATTTACTTATTCTCGTTGGAAGAGGAATTGGCCCCACTACCTTAGCACCCGTTTTGTTAGCTGTATCAACAATATCTGATGCAGACAGATCAAGAAGCTTATGGTCGTAAGCTTTAAGCTTTATCCTTATTTTTGTGTTGACTTTCATCATATTTTCTTTCGAATTTTGAAATGCTCTTGCTTTTTATTCGATCACTTCGATTACAACACCTGCACCAACAGTACGTCCGCCTTCTCTGACGGCAAATCTCAATTCTTTTTCCATTGCTATAGGTGTTATCAACTCAGCCGTTATCGTTACGTTGTCACCAGGCATTATCATCTCCACCCCTTCGGGCAGTGTCAATATACCGGTTACATCCGTTGTTCTGAAATAAAACTGTGGACGATATCCACTAAAAAATGGTGTGTGCCTTCCACCTTCCTCTTTACTCAATATGTAAACTTCCGCTTTAAACTTGGTATGAGGTGTGATTGATCCGGGCACAGCTACTACCTGACCGCGCTCTACTTCATCCCGCTTTGTTCCTCTTATCAATATTCCTATATTGTCACCTGCCTGACCTTGATCAAGCAGCTTCCTGAACATCTCTACACCAGTACAAACTGTTTTCAAGGTGTCACGTATACCTATTATTTCTACAGTATCACCTACTTTGATTATTCCACGCTCTACCCTGCCTGTTACAACTGTACCGCGACCGGATATGCTGAAAACATCCTCTACAGGCATCAAAAACGGTTTTTCGATATCACGCTTCGGCTCCGGTATAAATGTATCTACAGCCTCCAGCAGCTCAAATATACATTTAGCCTCTTCACTGTCAGGATCGTCACTCTCAAGAGCTTTTAGTGCACTGCCTCGTATTATCGGAGTATCATCACCGGGGAAATCATATTTATCCAATAATTCCCGCATCTCCAACTCTACCAGCTCTATCAGCTCTTCATCATCCACCATGTCACACTTGTTCAGAAATACCACTATTTTGGGTACTCCTACCTGACGGGCCAGCAATATGTGCTCACGGGTCTGCGGCATGGGACCATCATCCGCGCCTACAACCAATATCGCCCCATCCATCTGTGCAGCACCGGTTATCATATTTTTTATGTAATCAGCATGACCAGGACAATCCACATGTGCGTAATGACGACTCGCCGTTTCATACTCAACATGTGCTGTTGCTATTGTTATTCCACGCTCTTTCTCTTCAGGCGCCTTGTCAATCTGATCAAACGGTACAAAATCAGCCAGACCTCTTAAACCGCTAAGTTTTGTTATAGCTGCGGTCAATGTTGTCTTACCATGATCTATGTGACCTATGGTGCCTACATTTACATGCGGCTTGGTCCTCTCATACTTTTTCTTTGCCATCTCTAATACCCCCCATTAAGGCACTTTAATTTACTTTCCATCTATAGATTTTCACCCTAAGCAACGAGAATAAAAAAACTTTCCATTCCTAAAAAAATAAATCGCAATTAATAAAAATTATCAGGATTAATCAACATGGAGCCCACGACCGGAATCGAACCGGTGAACCTCTTCCTTACCAAGGAAGCGCTCTACCGACTGAGCTACGTGGGCAAAATATAGACTGTCACATAAATAATTTCACTGCGTTATCGGTCGTCGGAGTATTTCAATACGCCTTCCTCGCCTTTGGCCTTGTGCCAAATTTTAAAATCAGGTAATTATGTGACAGTCTATAGAATTATAGTTACTGATAGTTTAGCCGAAATGAAAAAATAGAAATTGGAGCGGGAGACGAGATTCGAACTCGCGACCTCCAGCTTGGAAGGCTAGAGCTCTACCAGCTGAGCTACTCCCGCTCAAACTATATTCATTAGGAACGAGGCTATCTGAAAATTCTCTTTTTCCCCAAGTCTGCTTCTTCAAGTCTGCTTCTTCAAATCTGCGTTATTTTAAAAAAATAATCCTCGGAATATCAACTATATGCTTCCTGTTATTTTTTCAAAATGCCTTGATTTGAGAAAAAAAGCCTATTTAGAAAAAAAGCCTATTTTCAGATAGCCTCATAGATTTCCACCTAAATAGTGCCTGACGAAAACTTAAAAAAAATTTACAGTTTTTCTTCGGACACAAAACATCTTCACTACATTGCAGGTCAAAACCTCCGGTCAATATACTACCAGTTAAAACTAAAGAGGCAAATAATAATTACATTACACCATAAAGATATCGTAAGGCTGGTGTTTAAAAAAAAGCCACGTAGTTATGCGATCTTAACGATAATCCTAAATCTCCTACATTCTGACTTTCATAAAATTGGTGGTGGGGGGAGGATTTGAACCTCCGAAGGCGTCGCCGACAGATTTACAGTCTGTTCCCTTTGACCACTCGGGAACCCCACCAATACTTGATCTTAGAAACGAGGACGAATTAACTTCCTCAACTATGCATCACAGCTTCAGGCCATCTTTGCTCAATATAATGGAGCCAGTATAATGGAGCCAGAGACAGGAGTTGAACCCGCGACATCCTCATTACAAGTGAGGCGCTCTACCAACTGAGCTACTCTGGCATATCCAGAAGACATTTAAGCAATATTCATGAGACTATCCGAAAATTCCCTTTTTCCCCAACTATGCATCACAGCTTCAGGCCAGCTATGCGCCTATTTGTTGTAGAAGTTATTTCGTCCCGGTTCCTTATTTTAAAAAATAATCCTCGAATATCAACTATTCGCCTCCGGTTATTTTTTAAAATACCTATTTTGGGATAACCTCATTCCTTGATTTTTAAAAGTCGTATAACAAAAAAATGAATGTTAATAAACAATTTCTATTTTATCAAGAAAAAAATAACAAAA
>JGI24023J19991_10001292_pt1 | contig 19423 bp, 19 predicted proteins | sample Cruoilmetagenom1_FD_19991 | JGI IMG/M metagenome (IMG submission 19991) | reverse complement strand
GTGTCCAATTTTTATCTGAGAGCGTGTTTTTTTGTCTGAAACAACTGTATTCCCAGGGTATTTTGGACATGGATAATTTTTGATGTAACGAGGTCTGAACTAACACATGATACAGCCCGCCTTCGTATTCTATTCTCCATGCTTTTCCCATGAATACAAACGATGAGAAAACAAAATACAAGGCAATCATTTATTCACAGTGCAAGATGTGACACCTTTTCCCCTTAATGACCTTTTTTAACCCAGAATTATACGCTTATAATCCTTGACCATTCCAAAATTTTATCATCAAGCGACAATCGAGCCATGGCTGGACTTGTTGATGGAAGCCGATCATGCATTATTTTATGTTTTGTTTCTGATAGCTTGGGTAAAACTCTTTTACAGTATTCTTGTTCCGCCCTATGGCCATTAAAAAAAATACTTATAATATCCGGGTGCCTACTGAAGAAAGAAAAAAAGTCATTTTCGATGATTGTATCTTTTTTAATTCGTGAATCAAGACTGCCTTCCCTTTCACAAGATTTCATTACATCCCATAGTGCAATACCGTTTTCCAATAAGATCCTCGTTTTTTCTACGTAATTTACTGAAGGACTGAATCCAAATAGACTTGCCATAATTCTCCAGAAAGAATTTCTTGGGTTTGCATAGTATTCATTCTTCCTTAACGACTCCTCTCCAGGCATCGTTCCCAAAATCAGGATAATCGCTGTTTTCTCAGCTATGGGTGGGAATCCTTTTTTCATTTTTTTAACCGATAAACTGAACCAGTGCCCGGATATGGACCCGTATGTCCGGTGGTGTGGGAGGGGCGCCCCGTGAGGGGCGTCCCTGTCCGCATGTGTGCCGGGCAAGGCCCGGCTGCTAAATGGTGATGTCCGGTAGTTTGACACGACTGCCGGGCAAAGTCCAGACCCAGCCTGACGGAGGCGAGTTGGCGTGCAACGGCAACGGTAACCAAAGGCAAGGATGTCGCAGCAAGGCCCTGACTACATCGTGTCGGGATGAATCATTTACACGGCGGCATGCTTGGTGTATGATCCAACAATGTTGTGTTCACGGCAAGAACCAACATCTCGTAGACGAACCAATATCCGGTGCAGTTGTGCGCAATTATTTGTTGCCGACATCCCGAACCTGACGGCGGCCCCAACGTATAGCAGGAAAGGCCATTCACCTTTTCCTGTGGGTGGATTTCTGATATGAACAACCTTCTTGCCGATCAATTGACGATTCTTTTTGCCGATATTTCCGGAAGCACACGCCTGTACGAAACGTTTGGTGATTTCAAGGCACGGGAATTGATTTCCGGCTGCCTTTTCCACCTCAAAAGACTGGCCCGGGAAAACGGCGGAACCGTGATCAAAACCATTGGCGACGAAATATTATGTACCTTTTTAACACCCAATCATGCCGCCGAAACCGCCAAGATAATGCATGAAGAGATCTCTTTTGATCCCAAGATGATTCAGGCCAACATTCATTTGAGAATCGGATTTCACCACGGCGAGGTGCTATGTGAGTCACAGGATGTATTTGGGGATGCGGTAAATGTGGCTGCACGCATGGTGGCTCTGGCGAAGATCGATCAGACGATCACCAACAAAGAGACATGCGACCTACTGAAAGGCCACTCGAAACGAAGCGCAAGAATCGTGGACCGAATGCGGGTTCGGGGAAAAGACGGTATTATGGAGATTCATGAGTTGATCTGGGGAAAGCCTGAACAGATGACCATGTCAAATACCTTTACCGAAGAAATGATCGGATCATTAACCGCTGAAGAAGAATCTCTTCAGATTCGTCACCGGCAAAACCGTATTTTGATAGATCGCGAATGCCCCATTCTGACCATGGGCCGAGGTGTCGCCAACCATCTGATCATCGAAGACCCATTGGTTTCCCGTATACACGCCCGAATCGAGTTGCAACGAAACCGTTTCATGTTCATTGATCAGAGCATCAACGGAACCGTTCTTCAGCCACAGGACGGAGATCACGTATTTCTGCGCCGGGATACCATCCAAATGGCGGGAGAGGGATTGATTGGCCTGGGGCAAAAGGTCACCGAAGACGATCCGCAGGCGGTGCATTACCGGATTTTGTAGATGACTTCTGGTGGAACACGGCCGGCAAAAACCATAACCCTAATTCAACAAGGAGGAAACCACATGAAAGTAAAAATTACCGACCAGTGCATGGGAGATAGGAATTGCAACAATCTTTGCCCCGAAGTTTTCGAATATGACGAAGATCAGCTGAAGTCCATCATCAAATTCGACGTCATCCCTGAAAAGTTCGAGGGCGTAGTCCGCCAAGCTGCCAGTGAGTGCGGCGCGGACGCCATCGAAATCCTTAACGATTAACAATAATGTGCAATTGATTTTTCCCGGGGCCACTAATCTTGGTCCCTTTTTTTAGGGTCCCTAACTGTAGGAGGTGCGTTCGTGGCTACATTCAGAGAGAGCCAAACCGCAAAAAACCTGCTGATCTCTTACGCGTTCGAATCCCAGGCGACCACCCGCTACATATTTTTCGCCGATCAGGCCAGGCGGGACGGATACATTCAAATTGCCTCCATATTCAAAGAAACCGCCGATCAGGAGTGCGAGCATGCCTTGCGTTTTTTCAAATTTTTCAATGGTGGCGAACTGGAAGTGACTGCAAGCTTTCTCACCGGCGTGGTCAAAACCACCTTGGACAACCTGGTGGCCGCGGCGGATTTGGAAAAGTACGTCCACAGTGAATTGTACTCCGGGTTTGCGAAAGTTGGTCGTGAAGAGGGATTCAAGCGCGCGGCCGATATCTGGGACGCCATCTCCGTAGCCGAAGTACAGCATGAGAAGACATTTCGCACACTGGCCGGAAACGTGGCGGCAGGCCAAACCTTCAGTCGGGAATCCAACAGGGTCTGGCGCTGCATGAATTGCGGATACATCCACGAAGGGCAACACGCTCCGGAGAAATGTCCGGCTTGTGTGCGCCCCTCAAACTACTTCGAACTATTTGTCACCAACTGGTAAAGCGGTATGGGTCAGGACGTTGCCTGATATCGTGAAGGAACGGAATCCGAACAGGGTGCCGACTGACCCTGCCCTGTTGCCCATGCCTCCAGGCCGGTGATCAGATACAAACGAGGTGCCGGTTTCGATTAATCTTCATGACCCACACGATGAAGTTTGATGATATTGGTCGAGCCGGCCTTGAGCCCCATGCCAATCACCAACACCACCAGTTCCCCCTCCTGGACGCAGTTTTTTCCCATGAGCAGGCGCTCGCTGGCTTCCACCAGGCGGGCCGTATGCTCGATGTTGCCGATTAACATGGGTGTTATGCCCCACAGCAGCGACAGGCGGTTGTAGGTATCCTTCCGTGAGGTGAAGGCGTATACGGGTTTTGACGGGCGCTGCTTGGAGATCTGTTTGGAGGTACTTCCCGAAACGGAAAAGGCAATAATGCAGCGGGCGTTTACCTCTTGGAGGATATTCACGGCGCCCTGGGCCACGGCGTGAGCTACCGGCGCCAATTGATCCGTTTTGTGAAGCACATTGACCTTGAGGAAAGGGGAACGCTCGGCCGCCCGGGCTATTTTAGCCATCATCTGAACGGCCTCGACCGGATATTTGCCGGAGGCGGTTTCGCCGGAAAGCATCACGGCATCGGTGCCGTCAAAGATGGCATTGGCCACATCAGACGCTTCGGCGCGGGTGGGGATGGGATTGGCGGTCATGGATTCCAGCATCTGGGTGGCCGTGATCACCGGCTTGTTTTTTCGCATGGTCGAAAAGATGATCTGCTTTTGGATAATGGGCACCAATTCGGGTCGCATCTCCACCCCCAAGTCACCCCGCGCCACCATGATGCCGTCTGCGATATCCAAAATGGCCTCCAGATTTTCAACGGCCTCCGGCTTTTCAATCTTGGCAATTACCGGGATGGCCACCCCCTGCTTTTGCATCATGGATTTGATCGTCACCAGATCCGCTGCCGTCCGCACAAAGGAGAGTGCGAAATAGTCCACCTCGTTCTTGATGCCGAAATTCACATCCCGGATATCCTTTCTTGTCAGTGACGGGGCGGAAACCTTGACGCCCGGTAGGTTGATCCCCTTGTTCTCCTTGAGAATGCCCCCGTTGATCACTTTACAGTTCACGGTGTCGCGGGTCTTGGATTCCACCTGGAGCCGGATCAGGCCATCGTCCAGCAAAATCACGTCTTCGGGCTGCACATCTAACGGCAACTTCTGATAGGTGGTGGATACCATCCGGGCCGTGCCGGCAATGGGGGTCGACGTGATGGCAAAAGCGGCACCATTTTTCAACCGCACCGGTTCACCGTTTTCCAGCTTGCCCACACGGATTTTTGGCCCCTGGAGGTCCAGCAGAATGCCCAACGGACGGTTGAGTGTGCGGGCGACGGACCGGATATTTCGGATCGCCTCGGAATGGGTTTCGTAATTGCCGTGAGAAAAATTCAACCGGGCTACATTCATCCCGGCCACAGCCAGCTTCTTGAGCATTTCGGGGGAATTCGAAGCCGGGCCGATAGTGGCCACAATTTTGGTTCGGATCGTCATGATAACCCTTTCTTGTCTGCCGTGGGTTCCGGAAAATGGCGCGTCGTAAACATATACGGCCAATAGCGATGGAGAGAAAAGGTGCCCCGAATTAGCGGGAACATGTTAACGAGGCCACCTCAAACAGGTCGGTTGACAGCGATTTTCCGGATGTTAAACAGACTCAAGAAAAGAATCAAGCGCAAAATCGGTTGAACATGATCGCGCAACCGCGGTAAAAGCCACCCGAACCCGATGAAAGGAGAAACCGATGATTTTACGCCATGTTTACGCTTTTCCGCGCACCTTGGCATGGGCAAACCGGTCCACATGCAGCATGACTCGCGTGATGCGTTGGTGATCGTCGATGGTGGTGGTGGGCATGATAGGCGAGTCATTACCGGGCATTGAGTAGGCGATTGGATAGCCCATGACCCAAAATGGCCTGGCTTTCGGCATCGAGGTAGGTGGATGCCCGATTTTCGAACAGCAAGGAGGCCGACGCCGGAAATTCGTCATCGGCATCATTGAAGACCAGCAGCAGGGGTATCCTGGGCAGCGGGGTGAACCGTCGGCATAGATCGCAGGCGATCTGCATTTCCGGAATGGCTGCACACAGGGCATCGCAGGCCTTTTCAAGGGTGCCGACAGCCTTTGAAAAATTCCTGACCAGCGGTCCCTCCACGGTGTCGGCCCAGAAAACCGTCAGCGGGCCGGCGTCGGGGAAATCGCGGTAGGCCACCCAGTCCTTCTGCGGCGGCGTAAACGACGGGCACATGATCAGGTAGCGGCATACCACCACGCAGTCGGAAAAATCCGGCCGGCGCCCCGCCTCATCCTTGAGCCCGTCTACCGTGTATCGGATGGATTGGCCGAAATATGGCACCACCACCGCTTTGCCATCCAACCTGATGCCCAGCACATCTTCCTTGCCGTCGAACCGCATGGTTTTCAACTGCTCGAGGTAATGGTGGTAGGTTTTGTCGTACACCGAGCCGGCGGCATTTGGGCGCATCGTCACATCCTCAGGCTGCTGCTGTTTCACTGAATGGCCATCCGTATGGACAAGGGGGGATTCCATACTTATTTTCCCCGAATCCTATGACAGCCGGCGAACTTTTTGGCAACCGGATTTTCGGCCAATTCAATCAAACGGGCCAAAATCAGACTGAAAACGGAAAGAACAGATGAAGAACCGTCCCAACGGAATCGTCCCCGTGGCCGTTAACCGACCCCGCAGAAAAAAGAGGTCCATTGAACTGGATACCATCGAGGTCAAAGGCGCCCGGGAGCACAATCTGAAATCGGTTGATCTCAGCCTGCCCAAGAAGAAGCTGATCGTCTTCACCGGTGTCTCCGGTTCGGGCAAGTCCAGCCTGGCCTTCGACACCATTTTTGCCGAGGGCCAGCGCCGCTATGTGGAATCTTTGTCGGCCTATGCCCGCCAATTTATCGGTCAGATGGAAAAACCCCGCTACGACACCATCCGGGGCCTGTCGCCAACCATCTCCATCGAACAGAAGTCGGCCGGAAAGAACCCCCGCTCGACGGTGGGCACCATCACCGAGATCTACGACTACCTGCGGGTGCTCTACGCCCGCATCGGCCGGCAAACCTGCATTAAATGTCACAACCTTGTGGGTACGGGAGACGCCCAGGGCATGGTCACCCGCATTCTGGAAATGCCCGAAGGCAGCAAAATCTTCATCCTGGCACCGGTAATCGATAACCGCAAAGGGCAGCACCGGGAAGTGATCGCCCGGCTTCAACGGCAGGGATACGCCCGGGTGCGGGTCAACGGGGTCGTACAGGAGATCGAAACCGTCCAGGCCCTGGCGCGGTATAAGAAACACACCATCGAAGCGGTGGTGGATCGACTGAAGGTCGCCAAGGGCGGCGGCTTCAGAAAACGGCTCACCGACTCGGTAGAGACCGCCCTGAAACTGGGCGAGGGCCGCATCATCGTCCACCGCATGGACGGCGGCGACATCCCCATGAGCGAAGCCCGCTCCTGCTGCGGCATCGCCTACCCCGAACCGGACCCACCCCTGTTCTCTTTCAACTCGCCCCTGGGTATGTGTCCGGACTGCAACGGCATCGGCGCCAAGCTGGCCATGGACACCGACAAGGTCATCGCCGACGGCAAGCTATCGATCCGGCAGGGGGCGGTCATCCCCTGGCAAGGTCATTTTACCGGCAAAGGCAAGCTGAACGGCTCCTGGACGGCCGAACAATTGCGGGCCATGGAACAGCAGTGGAAGGTGGATTTCGATACCCCGTGGAATCGGCTGCCCAAGCGGCAGAAGCGCCTGATTCTTTATGGCTCCCGTGGACGCGAACTAACGGTGAGTTGGAACGCGGAAAAGATCAAGGGTTCTTTCACCACCACCTACGAAGGGTTGCTCAACACCCTCATGCGCCGCTACAAACAAACCGAATCGGAAAACGCCAAAAAGTACTACGGCCGATTCCTCTCTACGCGACCCTGCGACACTTGCGGTGGGCGACGCCTTAAGCCAGAAGTGCTGGCCGTTAAGATTGGCGACCGCTCCATCATCGACGTCACCGAGATGACCATCCGCGAGGCCCGGGATTTTCTCACCGGTTTGCAGCTCTCCGGCAACCGCAAGATCATTGCCGAGGAACTGCTCAAAGAGATCAGCGGTCGGTTGGGTTTTCTGGTCAACGTGGGGCTGGACTACCTGTCGCTCAACCGCAAGGGCCCCACCCTGTCCGGCGGTGAATCACAGCGCATCCGCCTGGCCTCCCAGGTTGGGTCGGAGCTGACCGGTGTGCTTTACATCCTAGACGAGCCCTCCATCGGCCTGCACCAACGGGATAATATCAAGCTGTTGGGCACCCTGTGTCATCTGCGGGACATCGGCAACACCCTTATCGTGGTCGAACACGACCGGGAGACCATGGCGTCGTCGGACTGGATCGTGGACTTCGGCCCCGGCGCCGGGCATCTGGGCGGCGAAATCGTGGCCCAGGGCACGCCCAAGCAGATCATGCGCCGCAAAACCTCTGTCACCGGCCGCTACCTCAGTGGCCGGGAGGAGATCGAGATCCCGGCGCACCGGCGACCAGCGGCGGCTGCCGGAAAACGGCGGATCAGCATTGCCGACGCCACCGAAAACAACCTGGACCACCTCACGGTGGAGATCCCCCTGGGACTTTTGGTGGCGGTAACCGGCGTTTCCGGTGCGGGCAAGTCCACGCTGATCAACCAGATTCTATACCCGGCCCTGGCGGCCAAGCTGCACAACGCCATGCTGCAGCCCGGCCGGCACAAAGCCATCCACGGGTTGAAACACCTGGACAAGGTGATCAACATCGACCAGAAGGCCATCGGTCGCACCCCCCGCAGCAATCCGGCGACCTACACCAAGGTTTTCGACTACATCCGTGATTTTTTCGCCCGGTTGCCCGAATCCAACATGCGCGGGTACCTAAAAGGCCGCTACTCCTTCAATGTCAAGGGGGGCCGTTGCGAGGCCTGCCACGGAGACGGCTACATCAAGGTGGAGATGCACTTTCTGGCCGACGTCTACGTGCCCTGCGAAACCTGTCGGGGAAAGCGGTTTAACGACGCCACCCTGGAGATCAGGTATAAGGATCACTCCATCGCCGACGTGCTGGGCCTGTCGGTCGTGCAGGCCCGGGAGTTGTTCAAAAACCACCCGCGCATCCGACGTATTCTGGACACCCTCATGGATGTGGGGCTCTCCTACATTAAACTGGGTCAGGCGGCCACGACCCTGTCCGGCGGCGAAGCCCAGCGCATCAAGTTGGCCCGGGAGCTGGCCAAGCGGGCCACGGGCCGCACCCTGTACATCCTTGACGAGCCCACCACCGGCTTGCATTTCCAGGATATCAGAATGCTGCTGGCCGTACTCCAGCGGTTGGTGGACGGCGGCAACACGGTGGTGGTGATCGAACACAACCTGGATGTGATTAAAACGGCCGACTGGATTATCGACCTGGGACCCGAAGGAGGCAACGGCGGCGGGAGATTGGTGGCCCAGGGCCCGCCGGAGGTCGTGGCTGAAATCGATGCCGGCTATACCGGTCGATTTTTAAAGGAAATGATTTATTGAACAGATTCAAATCAAGCAGACCACCGCGATTAAGGACGCCATCATGGTGATGATGACGCCAATGTGTTATCGTTACAGGCCATGAATCAGCCTTTGGAAAANGGGTTTGCCGGGCACCTGCCCGTCGCCGCGGTTGTTGATAACCTGAAGGCCTTNCTTCAAAACCGCCCTTCGGCCGTNCTGGTGGCACCGCCGGGTGCCGGCAAAACCACAGCCGTGCCACTGGCGCTGCTGGAAGAGGTGTGGCTGACCGGCAGGCGTATCCTGCTCCTGGCGCCCCGACGGCTGGCCGCACGGTCTGCCGCCAGTCGCATGGCATCTCTTCTGGACCAGCCGGTAGGTGAAACCGTGGGTTACCGGGTTCGCATGGAAAGCCGGGTGGGGCCGAACACGCGCATCGAAGTGGTTACCGAGGGGATCCTTATCCGCATGCTTCAGACCGATCCGTCGCTGGCCGGTGTGGGCCTGGTGATCTTCGATGAGTTCCACGAACGCAGCCTGGATGCCGACCTGGGACTGGCGCTGTGTATGGATATCCAGGGGGTTTTCAATGAAGGTCTTCGGCTGTTGGTGATGTCCGCCACCTTGGATCCGGCACCGGTAGCCGCCCTGCTGGATGATGCTCCGCTGGTCCGGTGTGATGGCCGACGGTTTCCCGTGGAAACCCGATATCTGGGCCCACCGACAGGTCCGTCCGTGGAACGGGCCGTCGCCCGCGTGATCCGGCAGTCAGTGGCCGCCGACGAAGGCAACCTGCTTGTCTTTCTACCCGGCGCAGCGGAGATCAGGCGGGTAGCCCGGTTCCTTGAAGACGGGGATCTGCCGAAAAGATGGGTTGTTGCCCCCCTTTATGGCAACCTTCCCCGAAATCGCCAGGATGGGGCTATCGCCCCCCCTCCGGTGGGCCGACACAAGATCGTGTTGGCCACCGCCATCGCCGAAACCAGCCTGACCATTGAACAGATCGGCGTTGTGGTTGACAGCGGTCTGCAGCGGGCGCCGCGATTCGATCCGGTCAGCGGCATGACCCGGCTGGTGACCCTGCCGGTTTCCCGGGCATCCGCCGACCAGCGACGGGGACGGGCCGGACGCCTGGGGCCGGGCATCTGCTACCGGATCTGGCATGAAGCGGCTCACCAATTGCTTACCCCCCGCAACCGGCCGGAGATCCTCGACTCCGATTTGACCGGATTGGCCCTGGAATTATCCGCCTGGGGGCTTGACAGCTCCGATGCCCTGGACTGGCTGGATCCACCCCCGGCCGCGGCATTCCACCGGGCCCGTCGGCTGCTCCTGGATCTGGGGGCCCTCGACGATGATGGAAAAATCAGCGCTCACGGCCGCCGCATGGCGGCCCTGCCGCTGCATCCCCGCTTGGCGCATATGATGTTGGCAGGCCAAAAAGAAAATATGGGCCATGCCGCCTGTCAAATCGCCGCTATTTTGAGTGAACGCGATCCCCTCCAATTTGCCGGTCGGGAGCGGGATGCCGACCTGCAACTGAGGCTTGACGCAATGCAGGCCTGTGAGACAAAGCAACCGTTTCGGCACCATGGATGCACCGTCGATTCGTCTGCCATGCATCAAATTTTAAAGGTCTCGGTCGTACTCCAACGTCGTTTGGGCACACGCCGCAACACCAATGGACCGGCTGAACCGGGTCGCCTGCTGGCATGGGCCTACCCCGACCGTATCGCCTGGAGACGACCCGGCAGTCCGGGCCGCTTTTTGCTGGCCACCGGCCGGGGTGCCTTTCTCGATCCGGCCGAACCGCTGGGCGCCAGTGAGTGCCTGGTGGCGGCCCACATGAACGGAGCGCGGCGGGAGGCGCGTATCTTCATGGCGGCCGCCCTCGATAAGGAATGGCTGCTGGATCAGTTCGCCCACCGGGTACGATGGCAGGAATCGGTATCCTGGGATGGCCGGCGGCAGGCCGTATCGGCTGTTCGCAAGCTGGTTTTAGGGGCACTCACCTTGGAAACCGAAAGGCTGCGCACCCCTGCTCCAGAAGCCGTATTGGCAGCCATGACCAAAGGCATTCGCCAAAACGGGATCGGCATCCTCCCCTGGACGCGGGCCTTGCGCGCCTGGCAGGCACGGGTCATGCTGCTGAGACGGGTCGATGCAGCGGGCGGCCCCTGGCCGGATATTCTCGATGCATCACTGTCAGACACTCTTGAGGATTGGTTGGCCCCCTATCTCTTCGGCATGACACGATTGCATGATTTGGGAATCGAGACTTTTTCCAAGGCGCTGCGGCGGCTTCTCACCTGGCGCCAACAACGGCAGGTTGAGGAACTGGCGCCGACCCACATTACGGTACCCAGTGGTTCCCGTCTGCCCATCAATTACGGGGGACCCATTCCGGTGCTGGCCGTGCGCATACAAGAGATGTTCGGTGCCACCGCCTCGCCGGCAATCGCCGGCGGCCGGATGCCCCTCCTCCTGCACCTGCTTTCACCGGCCGGACGCCCCGCCCAGATTACCCGGAACCTGGCCGGATTTTGGAAAAACAGCTACCCCGAAGTGAAAAAAGATCTCAAAGGCCGGTATCCCAAGCACGCCTGGCCGGATGACCCCTTGCGAGCTGCCCCCACGGCCCGGGTTAAACCAAGAAAGCCCGAGGAATCCTGAAAACGGCCGGCGAATCGGGTCACGGAAAATGACGTGCTCCACCTAAATGNTAGGCCGAACGAAGACGGAATTCATTATGAGAGATATAGACAAATATAAACCTGCCGTCACGAAGANCCTGCTGNTATTTCTTGCAGGGATTGTTTGGGAATGTGTTGGAATAATGCTTTTGTTTTTGGCCTTTTCATGGCTAACGGCAGATTCTAATATAAACATTTATCTGTATGCGGGTGCCGGAATAGTGTTAGGGTTATTGGTACACCATTTTGGCTTTTTGAAGATAGTAGATACAAACTTGAAACGACTCCTTCAAATGAATGGGACGAGATGCTTGTTCTCCTTTATTCCTTGGAAGAGTTATCTAATTATCGTCGCTATGATTGCAATGGGAGNAGTACTGCGCCATTCAATAATTCCGAAAGAAAATTTAGCGACCTTGTACATAGGTATCGGTTTGGCTCTAATATTGTCAAGCGTTAGATATTTAAGAATCTTTTACAGAGAAATTAGAAGAGAAAAAGTGGCCTAACGACCGCAAAAAGCCGCCGGCCGATTAGCGACGTCCGGAAAGGAGCGTTGGTGATATGTCTGAGATTGAAGAAAGACTTTGTATAGCCGAATCAAAGATATCGACTGTTGAACGTGAATTCAACAATTCATGGGCATATGGAAGCCGGTCAGAATATGAAGAAAGATTCAAACATGAAATTGTAAATCAACTCTCGGTTAAAATCTTTGTATTTCTTGCCGGCGTCATTGCAACATTTGGCACGGCATTGTTTATTTACATTGGGGTGACGGTAGAGTCCAAAGTCATCGCAAAGGTTGATGAGAAAATTAAAATTGTCAAATTGGAAGAGTCGGAAAGAGTCAATGAAATTATTGCTAATTTCGACTGGCGTCAGTCCCACGATTTCGGTTATGTGTATAGGAATCTAGCAAAAACATTCTGGGAAGATAAGACGATTGATAATAAGAACAAGAAACGATGGATTTCACAAGTATTAAAATTAGCCACTGAAAAACTTGAAAAAGCGGAAAAAAAAGATGCGGTTAGAGGTGCAACATATTGGGAACTGGGTAATTTAGCCTACATATTACCTGTGAAATATCATACGGATACCGAGAATTCAGCATTAGCCGAATCATATTTTGAAAAAGCAATCAGGTTATATGAACAGGCAGAAATTGAAGATGGTTGGAGAGGTGGCGCATATGAAGACCTGGCAAGGGTCCAAGTTTCCATTTCATTACTGCACAAAGGCACCAATAAGGGGGTTTCTTATGAAAAGATGGCCATTCGCAGCAAACAGCTTGCTCTTCGAGACTACAAGGAATTAGTTAAGAAATCCCTTCATTGGCGCAATGCTTCAATAATCAGGCTTGAAAACGAACTTGGACGCTCGTCTCCCGGGTTCTAAGGGCTTCGGCAAGAATAAAATACACAGAGATGACGCCGGATTTTTGTTCGTGTCCAAGGCGCGTCAGAGGGCGCAACCTTGTTGGTTGTTACCTTTGAGGTTACGCAGAACACGAGCAAAAAGACAAGTAAGATTGTTTATTTTATTCTTTCCGCGGCCCTAAAAGGTGGACGAACAATAATCCGGCGATTACGGGGGTAATCGGTTCCTTCGGCACCGGTTATTCCATCGGCAGCCCGATGGGTGAGAAAAAGAGAAGCATAGGCGCTATGAAATTTTTCCTAGGATCCTAAGAGAATGTGTCCGCCCTCGCGCTTTTGCCTGGTCCTGTGTGTAATGATGGGTCTTTTTCCGTCAGCCTGTGGGATCATCCGGACCACTTACCGGCTGACCACGGGTACGGTTGTTTTGGCCTACAAAGTCACCCGGTTTGCCGGCAGCACGGTCTACACCGTGGGCGGATTCACCTTCGACGTGGTCACCGCCCCGTTCTCCTGGCCGATGACCCACGAAGAGATCGACAGCATCGACGGTCTTTCACCCAAGGAAGCCATCGCCCAGGGTCGCGTCAAGGCGTCACCCTATGTCGTCCGGGGAAAACACTATGTGCCCATGACGGTAGAAAAAGCGCAGACTTATCGGGAAAAGGGGGTCGCCTCCTGGTATGGCAATGAAACCTACCGGCAGCACGGCGGACATATGACGGCCAACGGCGAAGCCTTCAATCCCGATGGTCTAAGCGCCGCCCACAAGCATTTGCCCCTGCCCATGTTCGTGCGGGTAACCAACCTGGCCAACCGGCGCAGTATTGTCGTCCGGGTCAACGACCGTGGACCGTTCGTAAAGGGCCGCATCATCGACCTGAGTGCAGGAGCGGCTAAAAAACTGGGATTTTACAAGCAGGGAACGGTCCGGGTGCTGGTGGAAACAGTGAATCTGGAAGGATGAGGGACAAATCGATTGCCAATAGATATGGAGAACCATGGTGGNGGGCAACAAGAACGANCCGTTTGGTTTTCAAACCGTACCCAAACAAGGTATTCGAATATAAGATAAAATCAATCCAATGACATTCTAATCGACCGAAGTGTTGGGAAGGGAATGACCCCATGACAAAACCAATGCGAAGAGAGGACCGGCGGCTTGACGATGCCGCTGCCTTGGCCCTTCTGAAACGAGGCGAGTACGGTATCCTGTCTACCTTGGACGGAAACAATCGGCCTTACGGCATACCGGTGAACTACGTGGTGATGGACGAACAGATATTTTTTCACTGCGCCACCGAGGGTCGGAAGCTGGAAAATATCACTTCCAACAAAGGGGTTTCCTTCTGCGTGGTGGGCAAGACCGAACTGATCCCCGAAAAATTTGCCACGCGGTACGAAAGTGTGGTGGTGTCAGGCGATGCCGACGTGATCGAAGACGAGGTGTCGAGAAATAAAGCACTTCGTGCCCTGGTGGCCAAATACGCCCCGGACCACATCGCCGCCGGAGATGTTTATATCGACAAGCTGATGGCCAAGACAGCGGTGGTACGGGTCTCCATCGACCACCTGGTCGGCAAAACCAGAAAGTAAGGCGCCCGTGGTGATTATCACCTCCCTATTGTCATGGATTGACCGCGATCCAGTCATCCCGGTTCATCAGGGCAATCGGTTCGGGCGTCAGCAGTTCCATGAGTGGGTCTCACGTTCAGAGCACCGGCGGAACCGGATCCAGATTTCTGAGTTTTACCAGCAATCGTAGAGGATTGGTGTAGGGGGCCAATCGATCCTGTTGCTTCTCAAGCACACACACCGCCTTATCTGCGATGCGCCTGGCCCCGGCAAGGTTCCCTTGTTCCAGATGCACATACGCACCGGCTGCCCGGATGATGGCTTGGAGCAGCTTTTTTTCGTCCCCGTCTGCCGTCATCCAGTGTTGTTCCAGATACTCGTGGGTTTCAAAAAAGAGGTGCCGGTTCCAGATAGCAACAGAAATTTTCAACGGATCGTCAAGCTGATTTTCAAGGACATCCGTCAGCACCCGTTCGTATGCGGACAGGCGCTGGTCGATGTATGTCTTGACACACGCCGGCAGCGGATCATTCAGATAAAATTCGCTGACGCGCCGTAGCGGCTGCATTTTTTTTTGTTCCAACACCTTGTTGAAACTTTCCGACAACGCGTTGCGAACATTACGGCACAGCCGGTTGTTGAAGGGGTCAAAGCGTTCAATTTCGATCATGTCGGGCTCCTTGTTTGGCCGCAAGAATGCTGCCATCATGAGGCCTGTCGCCAGGCTTGGGCCACCGACAATGGGGTATTGCCGGCCCCCTGTTATTTCAAATCAGCTTTCGTCTGAAAAATCAATCGATCACCGGCCGCGGATTAGGGTTGTCATCGCCGTTCAACTGTTCTATCATTATGGGCATTCAGTCGGCATTTTCAACATCTGTACATCTGTACATTTGTACATCGTCAGCGCCAGTGTTGCGAAATTCCCGCCGGTTTGACAACTATCACAAGGGTATTGGTTTCGGAGCTTTTCCACCGCAAACGACGGTGAATGCGCTGGTTATCGCGGTTCAAAGCCATGTCGCTGCGGTCCCGACGATCTGACGAATTCGCGCCTGTTGTGTATTCCGATTCTTATGAAAGGATTATTGCGTCAATGAAATTCAGCGTTGCCCACAACAACATCAACGAAAACCAGTCGATGGGACTTTACTTCATCGCCGACCCGTACGGGTACTTGGTTGAAATCATGCCCATAAGGGAAGCTAATGAATAAAAACTCGACAGGTCAGCTTGGGGAACCGGTAAACGGGCATCTTGAGATACTGGACAAAGGTTTCGGTTTTCTCCGAGAGATGGACAACAATTACCAGGCCGGACAGTTGGACACGTTTGTCCCGGCCTTCATGATCACCAAATACGGGTTGCGGGAGGGATCCTTCATTGAAGGCCGGGGGGGGGCCGGCAATCCGGGCAACCATAACCTGAAACTAGCGGGGGTGAATCGGGTCAACCACTTGCCTCTGGACCGGTATGCCCAGACCGAAACCATGCATACCATGACCAGCATCAATCCAGAAAAACGCCTGTGCATGACCCAGGGCCCCAAAGACTTAACCGGCCAGGCCCTGGATATCATCGTCCCCATCGGCCGCGGACAGCGCGGCCTGATCATATCCCCTCCCAAATCGGGAAAAACCACGATTTTACGGCACATGGCCAATTCGGTGACCGCCAATGATCCCGAAATGGATGTATTCATTCTGCTGATCAACGAACGTCCGGAAGAGGTGACCGACTTCAAGCGGGGACTGAAAGACGCCCACGTGCTCTACTCTTCCGCCGATCAGAGCATCGGTCAGCACATGCGCATGACCCGCCTGGCAGTACACACCGCCATGCGATGTGCGGAAACCGGCCGGGATACGGTGGTCTTCATCGATTCGCTGACCCGCATGGCCCGGGCTTTCAATGCCGAAACGGAAAGCTACGGCCGGACCCTCTCCGGCGGGCTGGGGGCCAACGCCATGGAAATCCCCCGCAAGATTTTCGGGGCTGCCCGCAACATCGAAAATGGCGGTTCGCTGACCATCATCGCCACCATCCTGATAGAGACCGGCAGCCGGATGGACGATGTTATCTACCAGGAGTTCAAGGGAACGGGTAACATGGACCTGGTGCTAAGCCGCGACTGTGCCGAACACCGGATTTTTCCGGCCATCGATATCCGCCAGAGCGGCACCCGAAAGGAAGAGCTGCTTCTGAAAAAGGACGAACTTAAGAAGGCGGTCGATATCCGCCGTGCCCTGTCGAAGAAAAAGCCAACCGAGGCCATGGTCGACCTGATAGAATATCTAGACCGTAACAGCCAGTAGAACGGGCGGTGCCGATTGAAGATACCCTTCGGTGTGAAATGATTCAGATAGGGTCAATGTTACGCTATCATGTCGGGCGTGTCCGGTTACGGTTTTTTGTACAGAAAAGAAGTTGTGAGCGTTATGAGTAAGATATTGTGTGAAAAAGCTTGACAATCGACGGAGGGGCTATTACTAGGTATCTCAATATAAGTTTTGTTCCTCTAATAATATGGACCCTGTCATGGTAGCTTCCAATCGAGATAGTGTTTCCGAAAAACCCCTGACCTCCGTCATGGAGGACTATCTGGAGGCTATATTTAATCTGGATCAGGAAAAAAAGGTGGTTCGCGTAAAAGATATTGCCAAGCGGATGAATGTCAAAATGCCCACCGTATCCAGTATGCTCAAAACCCTGAATAATAGAGGGTTGGTAAACTACAAAAAATATGAATATGTGGAGCTGACCAAAGACGGGGCCGCTGTCGGCAAGGAAATTCGGCGCAGGCATGAGGTTTTGCTTAAGTTTTTAACCGAAATCTTAAAAATAGAATTCAAAACTGCCGATGAAGAGGCCTGTAAAATGGAACATGCCCTCAGTTCCGCCTCCCTGGACAGCTTTACCGACTTTATGGAATTTATCCAGGCATGTCCACGCGCCGGAGAGAGCTGGCTTCAATTTTTCGAAGATTATCGCCTGCATGGTCGCAGGCCTGAAAAATGCCAGGCACGTAGTGAAGATTTTTCTTGTGAATTCAAGGACCAGGTCGGCATTTCGGAAAAAAATAATTGACCTGCTATTGCGCCGGGTTTGGGTTTGCCGGTCCTAATTATGATCGGGCAAGGCGCGTCGATGGTTGCGTGAGGTATCAGACGCTGGTTGTACAAAAACTGATGTGACCCCGGCATATAGGGTGCCGTGAATTCGGAACCGGGGATCAAGCCGTCTTTTAGGCAATTGCTCACAAGACGGTAATTTTTTAATGTAAATGTTAGGGAGCATGAATAATGGAAGGGCGTCCTAAGACAATCGGTTTGGATAAAAGCGCCTTGGTTAAGGCACTTAACACCAGCGTTAAAGATTTGCAGCAAGGTATCGACAGGCACTGCTCTCTCGTCGCTTCGATTTTAGACAAGAAGGTCGATGCGAAAAACCTGAAACCTTTTTTGGCGTTGTACCCGTCAAAATCGCGCGAGCTTCTGCTGAAAGATACCATCAAGGAGGCCATCGATACATTGGAGGAGAGTCGAAAAGCGTTTAAATCAAAAAGGCTTGAAGCATTGCGCAAGAAGCTCACCCTTGTACTAATCGACGCTGATTAGCGTCGGCAAGGGATGTCTTACGGGTTCCGTACCGCGTTAACGGTATGGGAAAAGTGAAGGCGTAACTCGAGATCGAAAACGATCGAGATGCGCCTTTTTCTTTTTTAGAAAAACAGAAAACAACCATCAGAAGAGGTAACCAAGAAAAGGAGGTAACCATCGATGCCGGAGAAAAGAATATGCATTCAAGGCGGCGAGAACAACATCATGTGCCGGGATCATCAGGTCATTAACCAAAGGACCCCATTGCGATTCTGGGAGATTGATCGCTTTTTCAAATGCCCGGTGGTGGGCATGTGCCTTACGCTTTCAGAGCAAATGCAGTTACTGAAAAAAACAGGCTTTCAAATTAAAAATAAAAGGCCTTATGAAATTCACGAGACGTTGGTTGCAAGTTCGGAGAACGAGACCCGGTTATCGAGACGGGCCGACAACCTGCTCAACCGCAAGCTTGGCAAAGCAGCGACATTTTTACTTGGGCTTGATCATGAAGAATTCATGGCGCATTGCAAAGCCGCTTTTAACGACGGGGATTGCATTGGCGCACTCTGGGCCGCCGCTACCCATCCCGAATTGCCCATCGCATTAAAAGGAGAGATTTTCGGGGAAGTTCATATGATCATGCATTGGAACGGCGAACAGGGCGAAAAATTGAAGCGAAAGCTGGCCAGAGAACAGAAAAAATTGGTTGATATGTGTCAGGACATGAAGGAAGCGGTTCGGGCCAGGAGGTTGCTGCAAAAGGAAAATGAACGGCTGAAACGGAACCAGGCGGATTTGGAAGCAAAGATAGCATCCGCAGAAAGAGAAAAAACCGAAAGGGAAGAGGCGCTTGCCGGATTGGAGCGCCGAAACCGCATTGTCGAGCTTGAGCAAGAAAACCAAGGATTGAAAGCGGAGTTGGGCGAATTATTTGGGAACTTTATTGAAAAACAGCGTCAAATGGTTTCACTTAAAGAAAAGAACATGAGGCTGTCGGCGGAATTTGAGCGACAGCGGGAGTCGAACAACCGTTTCAAAAAGGAAACCCAAAAAATCATCGGGGACGTTGTCGCGCTGAACCGCTGTGAGGCAAGTTGTCCGTCATTCGATCTTTGTAAAAAGCGCATTTTGATTGTCGGCGGGATTACCAGAATGGAATCGCTCTACCGGGAGCTTATTGAAAGCAGCGGCGGTATTTTTGAGTATCATGACGGTTACATGAAAAAAGGCGTCAAAGGACTTGAATGCCGTCTCAGGCGCGCCGATGTGGTCCTCTGCCCGGTTAGCTGTAACAGCCACGCAGCCTGTTCGCTGGTGAAAAACCTTGGGAAAAAACACAATACACCGGTTCATCTGATGGCAAATTTCAGTTTGAACGCCATTTCGTCCATGATTGGCGGCAACGGTGGAGAAAAAAGCAGTCAAAACTAATTACCGGCAATCCGGGGCACTGGTTCAGTTGAATAGGTAAAAAAAACGCAGAATTGCGTATTACGCCTGTTAAAACTAATAGTTACATAGATTATCTCGGTTTGCCATAAGCCACTGCAACCTA
>JGI24023J19991_10001291_pt1 | contig 19431 bp, 13 predicted proteins | sample Cruoilmetagenom1_FD_19991 | JGI IMG/M metagenome (IMG submission 19991) | reverse complement strand
TTTACACTTTCATCAGGATCAATATCGGTTACTAATGCTTTTATAATATCATAACCATAATCAAGCATCGCCTGTTTCAAATCGCGTTGAATTGCAAGTGCGATCTCCTCTTTCTTTTCAAAAACATCATCTAAGATCATTTTTGGAACTTCGGCACGTACTACATCAAAAATAAAGGCTGTTATTTGTTCATGGGGATTTTGAAGTTTATAAAAAGCGTCATAAACATGATCTTTCCTAATTAAAAATTGAACAGAAATTTTTAAATGTACAAATACATCATCATGAGTTTTGGTTTCTACAATTACATCTAATTGCTGAACACGTAAGCTTACACGTCCGGAAACTTTATCAATTAGCGGTATTTTAAGTTGTAAACCTGGGCTTCTAGTACTTTGAAACTTACCAAAACGTTCAATAATAGCAACAGTTTGTTGTTTTACGGTAAATAATCCAGAAGCAATAAGTACAAGAACAATGAAAATAGTTATATACGTTCCAATCATGTTTATTATTTTTTAAGGTTAATTATTTCTTGTAAAGATACCACTTAAGTATCTATTTACAAGACGCAGTTTTTATAAAATGTTACAATAAGTAAGATGATAATTAATACCTTTTCGTAACTTTATGCAACTATGAAACAACATAAAATCAATTTAAAATAGTAAAATAATGAAACAATCTATCAGTTTTAAACTAAATGATAAAACGGTGTCGGTGGATGTTAATGGAGAGGAATCGCTTTTGACAGTCATCCGCACTTATCTAGATCAAACCGGCACTAAATATGGATGTGGCTTAGGAGATTGTGGTGCTTGTACGGTTTTGATTGACAAAGAACCTTTGCGGGCCTGTATGATTAGTATAGAAGATGTTGCTGGAAAAGAAATTTTGACTATCGAAGGATTGGCCTCAAATGACAACCTTCATCCGGTTCAGAAAGCTTTTGTAACACATGATGCCTTGCAATGTGGCTTTTGTACTCCGGGAATGATCATGAGTGCTTACGGATTACTGATTCGTGATCCGGAACCTACCAGAGAAAGAATTATCAGCGGTATGGAAGAAAATTTATGTAGATGCGGTTCTTATAACAGAATCGTTGATGCTATTCAAACGGCAGCCAAAGAAATGAAAGAAAATATGTAATTATGAAATCAGATAAAATAACAGAATTATATTTCAGCGATGTCGATCAACCTATACGGCATGATCGTCGTGAATTTCTAAAAAAACTAGGGAGTGGAATAATCATTATTTTCTCTTTAAGTGAACTATCATTATTACAGGGATGGAGTCAAAATGACAAGGAAGAAATGGTAGATTTTAATGCTTTTTTGAGGGTGAAAGAAGATGGTAGGGTTGATTGTTATACCGGAAAAATTGAAATGGGACAAGGTGTTTTTACTTCCTTGGCACAGGCTTTGGCAGAAGAACTAGAAGTTCCAATCAATTCGGTGGATATGATTATGGGGGACACCGATCTTTGCCCTTATGATGCCGGAACCTGGGGATCGCTTACGACCCGTTTTGCAGATCCTGTATTGAGGGCTGCCGCTGCGGAAGCAAGGGAGATACTAATTGATCTTGCTGCAAAACATTTTGGTTTAGCAAAAGAAACACTTGAAGCTTCTAACGGAGTAGTTTTTGTAAAAGATAATCACACCAAAAAGGTTACGTATGCTTCTTTAACAAAGGGTAAAAAGATAGTGCAAAGCCTGAAAAAGAAACCTGAAATTAAAAAAGCCAAAGATTTTGATATCATTGGTAAGCCTGTCATTAGTTTAGATGCCAAAGCAAAAGTAACGGGTAAGGCAAAATACTCGGGTGATATTAAGTTACCGGGCATGGTATATGCCACTATAGTGAGGCCACCATCCTATGGCTCTAAAAAACTACAAGTTGATTCAAGCAGCTTAGCTGCATTTAAAGGTGTTGAGTTGGTGGAAGACGGAAATCTGGTTGCTGTTGTGCATGCCGATCCTGAAACGGCTAATATGGCTATGAGAAAAGTAAGAATAAAATGGGAGCAGCCCGAAGCTAAAGCAGATAATGAGAGCATTTTTCAATATTTAGATGATACTATTACCGAAAGTAAAATATTCGAGGAAGGTGGCAGTCTGGATGCTGGAAAGAAAGATTCAGAAAACCTGATTGAAGCCAATTACCATGACGGGTATAAAGCCCATGCACCAATTGAGACCCATACGGCAACCTGTTACTTCAAAGACGATAAATTAACAATGTGGGCTTCTTCACAAACGCCATTTGGAACACGTAAAGAGTTGGCTGAAACATTTGATATGCCATTGGAAAAAGTCCATATGAAACAAATTTTTCTAGGAGGAGGGTTTGGGGGTAAAATTTACAATCGCCAGGCAGTTGAGGCCGCAAAAATTTCGAAATTAATTGGAAAACCGGTTCAATTGATGTGGAACAGAAAGGAAGAATTTATGTATGATATGTTTAGACCTGCAGCACTCATGAAAGTAGCTTCAGGGGTTGATAACACCGGCAAACTTAAATTGTGGGACTTCGATATTTATTGCGCCGGCACAAGAGGGACAAAACTCTTTTATGATATTCCTCATAACCGAACCAGGATTTTTAATAAGAATGACGTTCATCCGTTTGGTACGGGAGCATGGAGGGCACCAGGTAATAACTCAACAACTTTTGCTCGTGAATCTCATATTGAAGCAACAGCTCATGCAGCAGGAATTGATGCCTTGGAATTCCGATTGAACAATATAAAAGATAAAAACATGTCTACTACCCTTCAGTTGGCAGCTGAAACCTTTGTTTGGAACAGGGAAAAACCGGAAGGCCATGGATATGGTATTGCTTTAGGAGCAGATGCCGGTACGTTGGTAGCAATGATTGCTGAAGTTCATGTAGATAAAAAAACGGGGCTTGTGCAACCAATACGGATTGTTTGTGCCCAGGATATGGGCCAGGTAGTAAATCCACATGGTGCAAAAGTACAAACTGAAGGAGGCATTACGATGGGATTAGGTTACGCTTTGTATGAAGATATTGCGTTTAATGGTGGTAAAGTCAAATCCAGGAATTTTAAGAACTATTCAATTCCCCGATTTAAAAATACTCCTGAAATTGAATGTGTTTTTGTTGGGAAAATGGATTCGAAGCCACAGGGCGGAGGAGAACCTGCTATCGTCTGTGTTGGAGGAGCGATAGCTAATGCAGTTTTCGATGCATGTGGAGCGAGAGTAAACCGGATGCCGGTCACCCCTGAACGAATTATGGAAGCCTTACAAAAAAAATAAAAAAGGATTATTTGAAAGAAGCTTTAGATATATACTACTAGTATTGGGAATAAATAATCCTTATCTAATGATAAGTTTTTGGACAATACTCCCTTTATCTGAATTGATTTTTAAAAAGTACAATCCGCTTTTAAGAGAATTGAACTCTAACCTGCTTTGATTGTTTATTTCATTAAAAATCCTAACTCTTTTACCATTGATGGCATAAATTTCTGCCCTTGTTAGATTGCTATTACCATAATTATCAATATTTATTACACCCTCATTAGGGTTTGGATATATAGAAACTAGCTCTTGCAATGAGTTGTATTGAACTGATAGTACTTGTTGTAATGTAAAAATGAATGTACCAACAATTTTGTCAGAGAAAGGCAGCGTATTTTGTAAACTACTTATATTTTCAGCTGGATTGGTATCAGCATTAGATGATGAATAGGTAGTTCCATCATCTGTACCGGCGTCAGTTGCATAAACATCAACGGTGATTGAAGCTTGCCAGTTATTGAATCCGTCTGTTAATTTTAAATTATTGACTTGAGCAATCCAGTCAGGGCTCGGAGCTATCATAGACAATAAGGTTATAAAAGGAAAATTAGCATCAACCTCTACATTGTTAACAGTAATAGTACCCAACCCGGTACTTAAACCAGTGCCATTAATAATTTTATATGCATTTCCCGAGGTAATAATAGTATTTATCTCTTGTGTAATGATCGAGGTTCCACCTGTTTCGGCAACCTCTTCTACGCCATTAGAGGCGAGCATTCCTAATTGTAATATAGGAGTAGCATCTTTATGCGTTGTACCAATTAACGACGACCAATGTGCTGAACCTGTCGGATAATCCGTAGGGTGTGCCGTAACACTCCAGTTACTTAAAAATTCAATTTTATATAGAGCATCTTGACCAAAGGAAATATTTAAAAAAAGGAAAGTAAACAAAACGGAAAGCAATAGATAAAGCTTTTTCATATTTTCATAATTGATTGAGTTAGTAGTTAAATCTAACGTCGTAAAACTCAATCAATCATTACAAAAAATGTCTATTTTTTTCAAGCTTATATATCACCAACTTACACCTGCACCACCACCACCAGATGAGCCTCCACCAAAACTTGAACTACCACCTCCTGAAGAACCACCACTGAAGCTAGACCCGCTATTTGAACTTATTTTNGGAATGATTTCGGTTTTTATGTGTTTGTAGTCACAATTTTTACATTGAAAAGTTANCTTTCTTGTACCGGTAGAAGAAGTAGTTGCACTGCTTATAGTTATACTTCTCGCTTTGTAATAGGTTTTATAATTACATTTTTTACAGGTCGAATATTTTGAATTATAAGTATCATACTTTAAAATTAATATATCGTCTTCATCTTTAGTTACCCATACATCATAATCAACAGATTTTATTTTCTCTTCAACTACCTCTCCTTTTTCAAGATAGTAATTATCAGAACTTTCAGATTTTTTGAACATTTCTTTTCCGTTAATTTTACTAAAACGAGTAAGATTACGATATTTTAAAAGTCGTTTTTTAACAAATATCAAACGCAATAAAATAAAAGGTAAGGGAAAGAAGATCATATAAACCCAATGCTTCATTTTTTTTAAATGATGGTATTTATCATATAGGCTCTCTTTACTTTTATTGATACTTTTGGTCTTTAAGAGATAAAAGATCAGAATAAGCATCATTAAACCAATATAGCCATATAATACATACATAAATGTGCTTGTCTTTTCTTCATATGCCACTCCGCCACTATCGTAAATTTCGTTGATTACATCGGGGTTATTTAATATTTGCTCAATTCTTGTTAAAGCTGATAATAAACCGTCACCATAGGCTCCGTTCTTAAAATGTGGTACAAGTTCTTGTGTTCCTATTCTATAACAAATTGCATCCGTTAAAATGGGTTCTAGCCCATAACCTGTTTCAAATTCTGTTCTTCGTTGATCTATAACTGTTAGAATTAATAGACCATTATCTTTTTCTGCTTGACCAATGCCCCATTTTTCAAAAAGATCAACAGCAAAATTTTTAGGAATTTCATTACCAATACTTGGTAAAATTACTACAGCTATTTGAGCAGTAGTATTATTTTCCATTCCGGTGATCAATTGATTAATTTGAGATTTTTCCGCTAGACTAAGATAATTTTTAGGATCAGAAACCCAACCCCCATCTTTATCTTTTGGATTAGGGACTTTGTCTACAGTATAACTTTGTTGTGCAAAGAGAACCGAAGTTGTTATAAAATAGCAGAGAATGAATCTTAGAAAACCTGAATAAGTCATAACAATCTTTTTTAACCTAATTTATTTATTGCGTTTTCAATACTTGCTATAGTTTCTTCTTTACCAATTAAGCCCATAATTTCAAACACATCAGGACCTTGTAAAAAACCCACTAAACTCAAACGTAAAGGCATCATAATTTTTCCGAAACCTATTTCTTGAGATGTGATCCATTCTTTGACAACATTTTGGACGTTTTCAGAAGAAAATTCTTCAATGGAATCTAGCACATTAATTAATGTTTTCATTAGTGCAGGAGTTTCTTCTTTAAATGCTTTTTTAGCAGCCTTCTCATCATAAGAAGTAGGGGCAATAAAAAAGAAACGACCTAAATCCCAAAAATCAGAAATAAAAGTAGCGCGTTCTTTTATTAAACTAATAACCCTTGAAACATAATCATTGTTATTTTGAATAAAGTTAGAGATTTGCTCTTTTGATTCTTCGCTTTCTTCTGCGGCCGTATTCAATTCTTTTTCTAGAAATGGTAAAAATAATTTAGTCAATTCCTCATCTGACTTAAGGTGTAAATATTGCTGATTGAACCATTTCGCTTTATCGGGATTAAATTTTGCGCCTGCCTTACTTACATGTTCTAAACTAAAAGCTTTTATTAACCCTTGCAATGAATAAATTTCTTGTTCGGTACCATCACCTTCGTTCCAGCCTAATAAAGCTAGCATATTTACTACAGCTTCTGGAAAATAACCATCTTCTCTATATCCACGTGAAACATCATCACCATTTTTCCACTCCAAAGGGAAAACAGGAAATCCTAATTTATCCCCATCCCGTTTACTTAATTTTCCTTTACCTTCTGGTTTTAGAATCAACGGTAAATGTGCAAATTCGGGTGCTGACCATCCAAATGCTTTATATAATAATACATGTAAAGCCAAAGATGGTAACCATTCTTCTCCTCGAATAACATGACTTATTTCCATTAAATGATCATCTACAATATTCGCCAGATGGTATGTTGGCATCCCATCAGATTTAAATAGAATTTTATCGTCCAAAACATTGGTATCGATTTTAATCTCCCCTCTTATGATATCATTTAAAATTAACGTCTCATTTTCAGGTGATTTAAACCGGATCACATACTTTTCACCAGCATCAATACGTTGTTGTACTTCTTCCTCGGTAAGCGATAAAGAATTATCTAATTTTAATCGATTGTGCCAATTGTAAATAAAAGTTTTACCATTAGCTTCATGATCTTTTCTGTGAAGATCTAATTTTTCAGCGGTATCAAAAGCATAATAGGCATTACCTGAGTTGATCAACTCATTTATATATTTTTGGTAAATATCTTTACGTTCAGATTGTCTATACGGTCCATGATCACCACCAATGTTAGGCCCTTCATCAAAAGGAATATTTAACCAGTTTAATGAGTCAACTATATAATTTTCAGCACCTTCAACATATCTTGTCTGATCAGTATCTTCAATACGAAGTATAAATGTTCCGTTATTTTTTTTAGCAAATAGATAATTAAATAATGCTGTTCTTACACCTCCAATATGAAGCGGACCTGTTGGGCTTGGAGCAAATCGTACCCTAATCTTGTTAATCATTCTGTTAAAATTTGAATGCAAAGATACTACTTGGCAATGAAAATAGTATTTTTAGGGTCTATAAAATATATGAGTAATTTTACCGACATACAGCACAAACTACAACTGTTCATTAAAAAGTATTATACTAATGAACTAATTAAAGGGTTGATCTTGTTTTCATCCTTCGGGTTATTGTATTTTTTAATCACCCTTTTTATTGAATATTTTTTATGGTTAGCGCCAAATGCAAGAAGTATTTTATTCTTTGTTTTTATTTTTGTTGAATTAGGTTTACTTGTCAAATATATTGTGCTGCCAATTATCAAACTTTTAGGTTTGCAAAAAGGTATTTCTTACGCTGATGCTTCTAAAATAATTGGCAAATATTTTCCTGAAGTAGATGATAAGCTATTAAATGTTTTACAACTAAATCAAAGTACCCAACAATCAGAATTGTTAATTGCGGGGATCGAGCAGAAATCGGCTTCATTGCAACCAATTCCGTTTAAAAATGCCATAAACTTCAAGGGGAATGCTAAATATTTAAAATATCTATTGATTCCAGTTGTAATTTGGGTGTTTACTTATCTTACCGGAAATAATGGACTATTTAATGACAGTTTCACCCGGGTTATAAACTACCAAACGGCCTATGAACCACCGGCGCCATTTAATTTTAGAATTTTAAATAATAATTTAGATATTATTGAAAACAAGCCTTTTATTTTAGAAGTAGAAACTGCAGGAAATGTTATTCCTGAAAATGTTCAAATACATTTTAATAATGAATCTTATTTTCTTAAAGATAAGAGTCAAGGTCGTTTTTCTTTCGAATTTACTAATCTTAAAGAGCCGCTGAGTTTTTATTTAGAAGCGAATGGTGTTCGTTCTAGAAGTTATGACTTAGAAGTTATTAAAACGCCAACTGTAACTGATTTTGAAATGTATTTAAACTATCCTGCTTATACCGGCAAGAAAGATGAGATGATCAAAAATACGGGGAACGCATTGATACCTGAAGGAACAACCGTCACTTGGAAAGTAAAAACACAGGCAACAGAAACGCTGAATTTTATCAATACTAAATCAACGCCATTTAAATTAGACACCAAAAATAATTTTTCAATTAGTAAAATAATTAAAGAGAATTTAGCATATCAAATAACAACTTCAAATAACAACTTAAAAGCCTACGAAAAATTAAATTATAATATTGATGTTTTAAAAGATGAGTTTCCGAAGATTGAAGTAAAATCTGACATAGATTCAGTTAGTAGAGGTCCGGTACAATTTGCAGGCCAGATCAGTGATGATTATGGACTAAAACAACTAAATCTGGTTTATTTTATTTCTGAAGATAAAGCAACTGTTAAAAGCCATTCTATTGATATAAAAAAATCAGTATTTGAAGAGTTTTATTATATTTTTTCTCCTGCTAATCTAGAAATTAACGAAGGTGTTAGCTATGAAATGTATTTTGAATTGTTTGATTATGACGCCGTAAATGGGAGTAAATCAACTAAAAGTAAAACATTTACTTATTATAATAAGTCAAAACAGGAGATTACAGACGACCTTTTAAAAGAGCAGCAACAAAATTTAGAAGAACTAAATAAAACATCTAAAAGTACAGAAAAGTTAAGTAAAGATTTTGAAGAATTTTCAAAAAAGTTGAAGAAGAAATCAGAAATGAATTGGAATGATAAAAAGGAGTTCGACCAATTTTTAAAACGACAAAATCAATATCAAGAGATGTTGGAGAAAAATACTGACAAACTCATAGAAAATTTAGATGAGCAAGAATTAAACAATGAAGACCAATCTATTAAAGATAAAAAGGAGGAACTTAAAAGGCGAATTGAAGAGGCGCAAGAATTACAAAAAAAGGATAAATTATTAGATGAGCTTAAGAAAATGTCTGATAAACTGGATAAAGAAGGTATGTTAAAGAAGTTAGACAAAATGGCTCAACAGAATAAGCAAAAGAAGCGATCATTAGAAAGGTTACTTGAATTGACCAAACGTTTTTTTGTTGAGAAAAAGGCATCTCAAATTACTAAAAAACTGGACTCACTTTCTCAAAAACAAGATAAACAAGCTGATAAAGAAAAGAATAGTGCCGAAGATCAAAAAAAATTGAATGACAAGTTTGATGAAATTCAAAAGGACTTTAAAGACCTGAATAAACAGAATCAGAATTTGGCAGATCCAATGAAATTTCCTGATACAAACAAAGAGGAAAGAGATATTGATGAAGAAATGAATAAAGCTACTGATAAATTAGAGGAGCAGGAAAAAGGAGAAGATGAAGGTAAGGATGAACCACAGTCATCAAATGAAAAAAAGAAGTCTGCGCAGAAGAATCAGAAATCAGCGGCCAAGAAGATGAAACAATTGAGTGAACAAATGCAAAGTGATATGGCTGCTATGCAAGGAGAATCAATTAATGAGAATATTGATGATCTAAGAGCTATTTTAGAAAATTTATTAACTTTTTCTTTTGACCAGGAACAGTTGATGCTGTCATTAGATGGTGTTGATGCAAGCCATGCTGAGTTTCCAATTAAATTAAAACAACAACAGATTTTAAAGGAACATTTCGAGCATATTGATGATAGTTTATATACACTTGCATTGCGGCTACAAAAACTTTCGGCCAATATTCAAAAGGACTTAACCGAAGTACATTATAATATTGACAAGTCTCTTGAGAATATTGCTGAAAATAGGATGCAGCAAGGAGCGTCTAATCAGCAATATACCATGACGGCGGCTAATAATTTGGCTAATATGTTGAGCAATGTTTTAAACAGTTTGCAAAACCCCGGAATGGGCTCTGGTAAGGGTAAAGGAAATTCGTTTAGCTTACCTGACATAATTAAGAAACAAGGAGAAATGTCTCAAAAAATGAAGGATGGTATTAAGAAAGGAAAGGAGCAAGGAAAAAAACCAGGTGAAGAACAAGGAAAGCAAGGAGAAGGTGGGAAACAGGGCGAACAAATGACCGGAGAGCAGTATCAAATATATCAGGATCAAAATGTGCTGAGAGAGGCTTTGCAAGAATTAATGAATAAGGAAGGTAAAAGTGGTTCAAAAGGACAAAAGGCTTTACAGCAAATGGAAGCGTTAGAAAAACAATTGCTTGATAAAGGATTTAATAATGAGGTCTTGCAAAATATGTTAAGATTAGAACATGAGTTGTTGAAATTGGAGAATGCAACGCTTGAACAAGGAAAAGACAATAAACGAAAATCAGAATTGAATACCCAGCAGTTTAAAAAACGTGAGATACCTCAAATAAAGAATAAAAAGATCTATTTCAACTCCAACGAAATTTTAAACCGAGAACCTTTACCTTTGCGAAATAATTATAAAAAGAAGGTTCAAGAGTATTTTAAGAATAAATCTAGTAAATGATCACTGTCAACTATGAAACTGAATTTTCAATTGAAAATTCTGATCAAATTTTATCATGGATTTCTCATTCAATTGTGAAAGAGTCATATAATGAGGGTGATATAAATTATATCTTTTGCAGTGATGATTATTTATTAGATATAAATGACAAATATCTGAAACACAATACATTAACAGATATTATTAGTTTTGACGAGACCTTAGGCAGATTAGTTTCAGGAGATGTATTTATATCTGTTGATAGGGTTCGGGAAAATGCCCTTATTTTTGATGTTTCTTTTAGTGATGAACTACATAGAGTTATGATACATGGTGTTTTACATTTTTGTGGTTATAGGGATAAAACTAAAGAAGAAAAAAAGATAATGCGCGAGAAAGAGGATTATTACCTATCTTTGCGCGATTTTTAAATGTTCCACGTGAAACATGTGTTAACTCGTTAAACAATGAATTTATTTCAAGACATATATGATGTGATCGTAGTTGGCGGCGGCCATGCCGGAAGTGAGGCGGCAGCAGCAAGTGCTAATTTAGGTTCAAAGACCTTGTTGATCACAATGAGCTTACAAAATATTGCTCAGATGAGTTGTAATCCTGCTATGGGTGGAATTGCTAAAGGGCAAATTGTGCGTGAGATAGATGCTTTAGGTGGTTATAGTGGAATTGTAACTGATAAAACGGCTATCCAATTTAAGATGCTTAATAAGTCTAAAGGTCCTGCTATGTGGAGTCCGCGGGCACAAAGTGATAGAATGCGTTTTGCTGAGGAGTGGAGATTAATGTTGGAGCAAACTGAAAACCTCGATTTTTATCAGGATATGGTGAATGAACTCATTATTGAGGATAAAAAAATTGTTGGTGTTAAAACTTCATTAGGAATTAGTATAAAAGCGAAATCTGTTATTTTAACTACAGGCACATTTTTAAACGGATTGATACATATCGGTGACAAGAATTTTGGTGGTGGAAGGGCCGGTGAAAGGGCAGCAGTTGGCATCACAGAAGATTTAGTGAATCTTGGTTTTGAATCCGGTAGAATGAAAACCGGAACTCCGCCTAGGGTCGATGGAAGATCTTTGGATTATTCTAGAATGCTAGAACAGCCTGGAGATGAGAAACCTGAAAAATTCTCTTATAGTCATACCACAAATGCGTTAACTAAACAGCGTTCATGTTACATGACTTATACTAGTGCAGCGGTACATGATTTACTGCGAGAAGGATTTGATAGGTCACCGATGTATAATGGAAGAATTCAAAGTATTGGTCCTAGATATTGTCCATCTATTGAAGATAAAATTGATCGGTTTGCATCAAAGGATAGGCATCAATTATTTATAGAGCCCGAAGGTTGGAATACTGTTGAGGTCTATGTAAACGGTTTTTCTACATCATTACCAGAGGATGTCCAAGCAAAGGCATTACGTAAAGTTCCGGGATTTGAGAATGTAAAGTTCTTTAGATTTGGGTATGCGATAGAATATGATTTTTTCCCTCCTACGCAATTAACACATACCTTAGAAACTAAGCTTATAAAGAATCTCTATTTTGCCGGACAAATAAATGGCACTACAGGATATGAAGAAGCGGCAGCTCAAGGATTAATGGCGGGTGTAAATGCGGCTTTAAAAGTACAAAATAAACAGCCTTTTATCTTAAAACGAAATGAAGCGTATATCGGAGTTTTGATTGATGATCTTATAACTAAAGGAACGGAAGAACCTTATAGAATGTTTACTTCAAGGGCAGAATACAGAACATTATTGAGACAAGATAATGCTGATTTGCGTCTAACACCTATGTCTTATGAATTGGGTCTTGCTAGTAAAGAAAGGATGGATCGTGTAGTAGAAAAACAAGAAAAAACAGATGCATTTGTCAAGTTTTTATTAGAAACGAGCATTTCACCTGTTGCGGTAAATCCTATTCTTAAGAATAAAAATTCCGCTGAAATAAACCAATCAATGAAGATGTTTAAAATTGCGGCAAGACCGCAATTAGACTTTGATGATGTTAGGCAGTTTCCTGGAGTAAATGATTTTATTATTGATAATAATATAGATGACGAAATTATAGAGCAAACAGAAGTTCATGTAAAATATTCAGGATACATTGCAAAAGAAAAAAATAATGCTGATAAGTTAAATAGACTAGAGAATATTTCTATTCCGTCTAACTTTAATTATCATAAGGTAAAGTCGCTTTCATACGAGGCCAGAGAAAAACTTACTACAATCCAACCTACTTCAATTTCACAAGCTAGTCGTATTTCAGGAGTTTCGCCCAGCGATGTTTCTGTATTATTAGTTTATATGGGAAGATAAATTATAGTTCCACGTGAAACATTTATAGGTTAGCTATATAAAATGAATATATATTATTATTAAAATGTTCCGTGTGACCATTAAAAAATAATAGGAATAAACACATGAAACAAATTGACAAATCCCCTATCAGGAATAATAGCCTCGAACATTTCTTAAACTGTAAAGATTATACCGTTTCAGGAGAAACTTTCAGTATTGTTATAGATAAAGATTCAGATTTTTTAATTACAACACCCAGACCAAATGATGAGGATTTGGGTAAATATTATGAAAGTGAAAATTATATTTCACATGCTGATTCAAAGAAATCTTTTATTGATAAAATTTATCAAGCGGTAAGGAGTATAACGATCAAACAAAAGGTTAATTTAATTAATACTTTTGACCAAACTGATAAAACTATTTTAGATATTGGTGTGGGCACAGGTGATTTTTTATCGGCTTGTGAAAATAGTAATTGGCAAGTTAAAGGAGTAGAGCCAAATGGTAAAGCTAGAATCTTAGCGAAATCCAAACTCAAAAATCCAATATCCAAAATATATGGAACCATTGAGGAATTAGAATTGGAAACTTTTGATGTTATTACAATGTGGCACGTGTTAGAACATGTTCCAAATCTAACAGAGTATATTTCAATATTAAAGCGGCTTTTAAAATCCAACGGTACTTTAGTGATTGCCGTACCTAATTTTAAGAGTTATGATGCGCTACATTATAAAAAATATTGGGCAGCTTTTGATGTGCCAAGACATTTATGGCATTTCTCACAAAGAGCAATTCAAAAATTGTTTCAACCGGTAAGGATGAAAATAATCAGAAAGATTCCTATGAGATTTGATGCCTACTATGTGAGTTTATTGTCCGAAAAATATAAATCTGGAAAATCGAATATAATAAAAGCTTTTTTCGTAGGATTAAAGTCCAATTTCAAGGCAAGACGATCAAAAGAGTATTCTTCAATAACTTATATCATTAAAAACAGCTAATTTGTCGTTTTAATGTGATTTAAGACGCTTTTACACCCTGACAGGTAGAAACTACAAAGCCTTCTTTATTATGATTGACTAGCCTTATTATAACAGCTTAAAAACCAATAAAGGATCCTTATTAAAATTCTAAAGTTAATAGATATTATTTATTAGCTCAATGTGGGTTAAAAAATGGGTGATTATTGGATCTTAATTTTTTATAAAATTTTAGTAAGAGATTAAATTTGTTCCACAATTTATAGATTGCATATTTTGATCCAACGAGGATTTTTTATTGAACTTTAAGTGAGAATAATTAAAAAAATGTAGTTTTGCCAAAATTTATAATTACACATGATGAAAAAATTTGGAATAATACTGGTTTTAATAATGTCTTTAACTTCTTGTACGCAAACTAAAATTGCATACATAGATATCGAGGAAATAATGAAAGAATATAAAGGCACAAAGGAAACTGAAGCCGATATGAAGGTAAAATCTGATAAATTGAAAGCCGAGTTAGATAGTTTAGTAGTTGACTGGGAAACCAAAGCGAGAGCATATCAACAAAAAGCACCAACAATGTCTGCAAAGAAAAGATCTGAAAGAGAACAAGTATTGATGCAGGAGCAGCAATCTATTGGTCAACGTCAACAAGTTGTTCAGCAACAAGTACAGGCCGAAGGTCAGGAAAGTTTAAAGGTTTTGTCTAAAGAAATTAATGATTTTGTGAAAGGTTATGCGACCGAGAAAGGATATAATTTTGTTTTAGGCACTTCAGGAGATAATGGAACGGTGATGTATGGTGACGAAAAAGCAGATATTACAGACGATGTTTTAGTACAATTAAACAAATCTTACAAAGCAAAGTAAATTTACGCAAAATATTGATAATCAAATGAATAAGCTTAAGGTTCGACCCTTAAGCTTTTTTGTTATTAACAATTTCTGTTAAAAATGTTAATAACTAATACTTAAATTAAAATTCTTGCGTTAATATAGGGCTAACCAATACATGCAGAATGAAAAATTTATTTATTTATAGCCTAATAGTACTAGCCTCATTAAAGCTAACCGCCCAGACACCTTCTGGCAAGCATCTCATAAAATACTTAGAAAACAACACGACCCAGTCAGATTACGGACTGGCATTTTTAAATAATGATAAAGTTGTATTTGCGATGCCAATTGATGATACTCAGAAAAGAAGTCAATCTGATTTATTTGTTGGAAATATTAACGATCAAGGTGAAATTAGCGATAAGGAATTAATCAAAGGTATTAGCCAACTTAAAAAAGTTTCTAAAACAGGTATAGCCTATAGTAGCGATTTTAAAACAGTTTATTTTTCTGCAAAAAAGGACAAAAGAAACAAAGCTAAAGAAAAGGACCAACTGTTTAAAGCTAATATAGATGCTTCTGGAAATTGGACAAACATTGAAAAGTTACCTTTCAATAATGATAGATATTCTACAGGGCAACCTACTTTAAGTAGTGATGATAGACAACTATATTTTGTTTCTAACAGACCTTCTTCTAATGGTGGTAATGATATTTTTGTAGTTGATATAAACGATAATGGTTCATATAGTGATCCTAAAAATCTTGGTGGTAAAGTCAACACGCATGGAGATGAAATGACACCTTATATTACTGATGATAATATTTTATACTTTTCATCAAACGGACATAAAGAGAACTTAGGAGGCTTAGATGTTTATGCAAGCCATATTAATGATAGCACACCTTCAGAATCAATACATTTAGAGGCACCTATCAATAGTATAAATGACGATTTTGCCTATATAATTAATAAAAATAATAATGCCGGATATTTCTCTTCTAATAGATTACAGGGTCAAGAGAATAATGACATATATTCGTTTATACTTGAAGAACCAAAACCTGAAAAATGTCTGCAAGAAATAGCGGGTATTGTAAAGGATAAGGAAACGGATGAAATATTAAATGATGCTGCAATGACCTTATTTGACGAAGAAGGAAATCAAATTAAGCAAATTGTAACAGATAGTAATGGTGCATACCAGTTCAGCTTAGATTGTAATCAAACATATACTTTAGTTGCTTCAGGCTTATACTATACCAAGGATGAGCATATCATTAATACGGCAAATTATAGTAACGCACCTTCACTAGAAGCGAATAAATTTTTAGTTAAGAAAACGGGTACTGAATTAGAAGAAGCGCTGGCCGCACTTGCCAACGGCGAAGATGTTAACAAAGTAACTTTAGACAAACAAACACCTGTTGAAGAAGAGGTTGAAACAATTGAAGAAGAAGTTGCTGTTGAAGAAACTATAAACGAACCTACAGCTATTGATGAATCTGAAGCTGCAGTTCTTCCTGTATACTTTGGCTTTGATAAATCAAATATTACTGAAGCATCAGCTGTAAGATTAGATAAAATAGTTGCTTTGATGAAAGAAAATACAGCCATAGAAATTGAAGTTTCTGCTCATACAGACTCAAGAGGTAGTAGTGATTATAATTTAAGATTATCTAACCGTAGAGCAAAATCTGCTATTGATTATATCGTCGCTATGGGTATAGAAAGAAATCGCCTGAAAGGCAAAGGATATGGAGAAAGTCGAATGTTAAATAAGTGTGTAAATGGAGTTGAATGTAGTGAAGAAGCACATGCTAAAAACAGAAGAACGGAGTTTGCTATATTGAATACACAAACNTATAACGAACCTGTAAACAANCCNTCAAAACAAAATTCAACTATAGTTAATANTNTAAAGAACACCACGAAGAATAAAGAACAAATTGTCGCTAAACAATTATATAATAATGATACCGAAAGTGAAGCCGAGACTTCTATAAGTCAAAATAAATTCGATGAGAAAACCAATATTGAATCACTAAACCCTTCAATGGAAAACGTAGATTTAAATTCAGGCTTAAGTAAGGAAGAGCTGATAACGTCAAATAACACGATCGCTGAAAATATTAATAACACTGTTGTAGATAATAAAGAAGACAAATTATTAAGTGCTGATACATCTAAAATTTCAAAAAAAAAAGCCTCATTGAAATTAAACAAGACGAAACAATCAGTTTAAATGACGATAACATTGATACNGGTTTAGAGGAGAAAGAAGCAATTTTAAGTTCGGAAGATCAAGCTGCTGTAAAAGATGAAGAACTACCNACATCTGAAGATAAATCAAGTAGTTTATTTACCGACCTCAAAGTAGTACCTGAAAACACTTTTAAGGATAAAAATCCAGATTTAGGTAAAGAGTCTGAAAGTCAAAATAAATTATCATTAGACGGTTTAACTACAGAGACTATTGACGATAACAAACAAAGTATCTCGTCAAAAGAAAAATTAAAAGGTGAGCTGAAGAGCACTTCTTCAAAAAGCTTAATTGATAAAAACCTAAATTCAAAGTCAGAAACAGCAGATACAATTTCAACTACTACCGAAAATAAAACAGTTGGAAGAGTAGAAGAATTGTCAGAATCTGAAAGTAAAAGTAAATTGAAATCTGATGATTTAACTACCGAGAATTTTGATGATAACAAACAAAATGCCTCTTCAAAAGAAAAAGTTAAAAGAGAATTTGATGATACTTCATCAATCGTATTAAAAGAAGAAAGTCAATTAAAAGCCAACCAAATAGAATCTAATATACCTTCCAAAAGTAAAATCGAATTAGAACCTGAATCTTTAAATGCTTCTAATGTTAATGTTGTTTCTCAGAATAGTTCTGGAAGCGATACCGATGGACAAAAATTGGCTTTTAATAAAGACTTTAGTGGAGTTAAAGATAATATCAAATTGTTTTCGAATAGTTTAACTGGTGATGAAGATGATGAAAGCAACGATTTATTTCAACAGAGAACTTCTAATAAAAGTAAAAGTAGTCGGGAAATTGTAATTCCTGGGAAAATAGAAAAAAACGTCCCTTTAAAAACCGGTACTGTTGATGTATCTGCCATGATGATCAAAAACAATGGCGACTTTGTAGAAACGGCAAAAGCAAACAGAACACACGCCATTAGGGTTAATTTTAAAATGTATAAGAATGAAAATATTGCTCCTGGAAATAAAGAAATTTTTATTGTTATTCAAAACCCTAAAGGAAGAGTCATTAACGAAAAAGGAACATTTGCGTTAAGAACGGGAGTTGAGATTCCTTATTCAGATGAAACAGTTGCATATTATGATAGTAAAAATATTAGCATCTCAATTCTGTCAGATAAATTCGTTCAAAAATTTGTCAGAGGCACTTATGTTGTTAAAATATTTATTGAGAGATACTTAACTGGTCAAACCTTATTAATATTGAGCTAAAAGATACACTCCAAAAACGGTTACTATAAAATAAACTGCAATGGTCATAGCACCGGCATAATCTTTTGCTATACGCTGTCCGAGTAACAAAGCCAATAAAATTTTTCCAGCCAGAACAGCCGTATAAAAACCAATAGTCACTATTCCATAAATATATATTTGTACAATACCTATGATACCTAAAACACCAACAATTAGTTCACCAATCATAACTATTCCCAACATAAATGGCACACTATTTTTTAAGAATGTTTTACTAAAATGATCTTTTAAAAAAGAAAGATTTCCTTTCCAATCGGTTAATTTGTCGATACCAGATTGCAAAAATGTAATGACCAAAAAAAGAAGAATTAATAGTTGAGGTGCGAACTTAGTTGTGGTTTGTATAAGTGATTCCATATAATAGTTTGTTAACCTCAAAAATAGTTAAAAAAATTACTTTTTAGCTTTTTATATATGTAAGTGTTGGCATCTTGAAAAACAAAGTTACAGATATAAAATTATGAACTGCAATTATAAATCAATTTTGGAACTTTATGAGGGTAGTAATAAATTGCATAATTCCTTTAATTTTTACAAACCCCTGTTTTCAGGGAGTGCAATTTCACTATAAATAGTGAACAATATTTATTAACAAATAATCACATTTGTATGAACAATAATTTTAAATAAAACATTGAGAGTTTGGCTTAAAATTTTATTAACTTCATGTTTTTAATCTAATAAAATAATTTCTTCAAAAATGAATTTTCTTAAACAGCTTTTAATTGCAACTGTAGTCCTTTTAGCAGTCTCTTGTAAAGACAAGAATCCTCAACAAGAAACAGATAATCTTTTTAAGTTTAAAGACTATATTAATTATACTACTTCGGGTATAAATTCAATAGCCGATCCAATTCAAATAGGCCTGGCAAATGAAGTTGAAGGTTGGGATGTCAATACAGAAATATCAGATAAAATTATTTCAATATTGCCATCTGTTAAGGGTGAATTATCTGTGTTGAATTCAAGAACCTTGGTTTTTAAACCTGAGGAAAATTTAAAACCTGATACAGAATACAGTGTTACGGTCAGCTTGTCAAAAATATATCCAAATGTTCCGTCTGAATATAAAAAATTCAGCTTTAAATTTAAAACGATCCAACCTAGTTTTAGCTTAAACACAAATAGTTTACAATCGTATAGTAAGGAATGGCAATATATTGAAGGGGTTTTAAAATCTGCCGATATTTTACCTGTGGA
>JGI24023J19991_10001290_pt1 | contig 19447 bp, 14 predicted proteins | sample Cruoilmetagenom1_FD_19991 | JGI IMG/M metagenome (IMG submission 19991) | reverse complement strand
CATAGAGGGCGTGTCAGATGACGAGATCGGCCAGATCATCGCCTATGTCCGCGCGCTGCAAGTGGCAAACGGTATTCAGTAGGCGGAGCTATCTGTTGCCATCGTCGCGGACGCCCAGCCTACCAAGCGCATGTGATGGCCTCGTACGAAAGCCTGCGCGTAATGGAGGGGTGAGGGAAAACTAGATAACTCGTCATCCCGGCCGTAGCGGAGCGGAGAGCCGGGATCCAGAGTTCGTGCAGGTTGATGGATGGATCCCGGATACCTCGCTTTGCCACCCGAACCTATCGATTCGGGGCAAATCGGGTTCCGGGATGGCGCGTATACAAAAGCGACCTCACCCCCTTAACCGCGCGTTCTCCGCATCAAACGGGCTTTCGGGGATGATGGTGATGGGCTTGCGCGTGCCCAGGATATCTATTTCCAATGTAGCGCCCAGTTCTGCGTATTCCGGCTGGACGAAGCCTAGACCCAGACTCTTGCCCACACGCCAGCCGTAGCCGCCGGCGGTGGCGCGGCCGATTAGTTTGCCGTTGAGGAAGATGGGTTCGTTGCCGATGGCGTCGGCGTCGTCGATCTCGCCGACCTCGAAGGTGACGAAGGCGTTTTGGAAGCCGCGCTGTTGCCAGGCGACCAGGGCGTCGCGGCCGATAAAGTCGCCCTTGTTGGGGTGCACGAAACGGTGCAGGCCGGATTCGAAGGCGGCGTATTCGATGGAGAGCTCGGTGCCCACCAGGCGGTAGGATTTCTCGACGCGCAAGGAATCCATGGCGCGGATGCCAAAGGGTTTGAGGCCCAGGTCACGTCCGGCGTTCATCAACTCGTCGAAAATGTGGTTTTGCATCTCCAGGGGATGGTGAATTTCCCAGCCCAACTCGCCGACGAAATTGAGGCGCATGAGGCGGCAGGGCGCCAGCCCCACATCGGTGAAGCGGCCGGTCAGCCAGGGGAAGGCCTCGTTCGACAGATCGATATCGGTGACCCGGCTCATCAGCTCGCGCGACTTCGGCCCGGCGACCACCAGCACGCCGTGCTGGGTGGTGATCTTGTCCAGGCGCACGCTGCCGTCTTGCGGGGCTTGTTTGCATAGGTAGTCCCAGTCGAAACGCTCCATCGCCCCGGCGGAGACCAGATAGAAGCTCTCCGTCCCATCGCGCATGATGGTGAATTCCGAGCGCACGCCGCCTTGCGCGTTGAGCGCATGGCACAGGCCGACGCGGCCCTCGCGCTTCGGGATGCGGTTGGCCACCAGACGGTCGAGGTACGCCTCGGCGCCGGGGCCGGAGACCAGGAACTTGGAAAAGGCGCTCATGTCCTGTAGGCCCACGTTCTCGTGGACGTTGCGGCATTCGGCGCCCACGGGCTCGAAATAGTTGGAGCGGCGGAAGGACCACTCATCGCGCGCCTCGACACCCTCGGGGGCGAACCAGTTGGGGCGCTCCCAACCGAATTTTTGCCCGAAAACGGCGCCCAGGGCCTTCATCCGGTCGTAGCATGGCGTGGTCTTTAGGGGGCGGGCGGCCGGACGTTCCTCGTCGTGGTAGTGGATGACGAAGACGTTGGCGTAGGCTTCCTCGTTCTTGGTGCGCAGGTAGGCCTTGCCGGCGTAGTCGCCGAAGCGGCGCGGATCGACACCCAGCATGTCGATGGAGGGCTGCCCTTCGACGATCCATTCGGCCAACTGCCAGCCGGCGCCGCCGGCGGCGGTGACGCCGAAGCTATGCCCCTCGTTGATCCAGAAATTGCGCAGGCCCCAGGCCGGTCCGACCAGCGGACTGCCGTCCGGGGTGTAAGCGATGGGGCCGTTGATGACTTCCTTGACGCCGACCTCGCCGAAAATGGGGACGCGGTTGATGGCGGCCTCGATATGCGTCTCGATGCGGTCGAGATCGCCGGGGAACAGGTCCTTCTCAAAGGTCGCCGGCACGCCGTCGGCGAAGCAGGCGGGGGCGCCCTTCTCGTAGGGCCCGAGGATGAGGCCCTGGCGTTCCTCGCGCATGTAATAGGAGGCGTCTGACTCGCGCAGGATCGGCATCTCGCGCTCGCCGTTCTTTTTGCGCTCGACCAGCAGGGGGTGCGGCTCGGTGATCAGGTATTGGTGCTCCACCGGGATCGAGGGGATGTCGAGGCCGACCAGGCGCCCAGTCTCGCGGGCGTAGTTGCCGGTGGCGCTGACCACGTGTTCACAGAGGATATCGCCCTTGGGTGTGCATACCCGCCATTCCCCGCTATCCGTCCGCTCGATGGCGGTCACCGGTGTGTGCTGGTAGATCACGGCGCCCCTATCGCGGGCGCCCTTGGCCATGGCCATGGTGACATCGGCCGACTGAATGTAGCCGTCGTCCGGATGCAGGATGCCGCCCACCAGCCCCTCGATGTTGCAGTAGGGGACCAGATCCTTGATCTCAGCCGGCGTGAGAAACTCCACGTTGACGCCGATGGTGCGCGCGGTGCCGGCGTAGTGGTGGTACTCGTCCATGCGGGCGCGGTTGGTGGCCAGGCGCAGGTTGCCCACCTTGGCGAAACCCACCGGCTGACCGGTCTCCTCCTCCAGGGTGTCGTACAGGGCGACCGAATGCTTGTGGATCTGGCCGACGCTGTAGCTCATGTTGAACAGCGGCAACAGGCCGGCGGCATGCCAGGTGGAGCCGGCGGTCAACTCCGTCCGCTCGCACAAGACCACATCGGTCCAGCCTTTCTTGGCCAGATGGTATAGCGTGCCGACACCAACCACCCCGCCGCCGATGACCACGACCCGCGCTTGCGTCTTCATGGCTTATCTCCCAAACCTTTGCGCGCACATTCGCCTATAGGATAGCGTCCTTCCAGACCGATAGCGACACGGCCCGGCGCGATTCCGACACGCCGCTTTTTCACCGTTCCCGGTCGCGAAAGCGACAGGGGGCGGTCGGCGCAATTGGGATAATTCGGTAGGTAATGGCGGCCAAGGTGACGGACATGGGCGATACGGCAGACGACGTGGTTGCGGGCGAGGCTGGCGGCGCAGGTAGGGGGCGGGGCCGGCGGGCGCAGGGCGGGGCAGGAGCCCGGCGGGCGGCGCGGCGCGATAGCGGTACGAAACAGCTTCGCTATATCACGCGCAAAATTCCGGCCTACGAGATTTTGGACGAAGAGGGCTTGGCGCTCATCGAGGCCAATGCCGACACGGTCCTGGCCGAGATCGGTATCGAGTTCCGCGATGACGAGGAAGCCCTGAAGCTCTGGCGAGATGCCGGTGCCGACGTGCAGGGCGAGCGTGTACGCTTTCCGCGCGGGCTCTGCCGCGAGTTGCTCAAGACCGCCCCGGCCACCTTCATGCAGCATGCGCGCAACCCGGAGCGTACCGTCGAGATCGGCGGCAAGAACACAGTCTTTGCACCGGTTTACGGGCCGCCGTTCATCCGCGATCTGGAGAAAGGCCGACGCTACGCCACGATCGAGGATTTCGTCAATCTGGTGAAGCTGGCCTATGCCATGCCGTCTATCCACCACTCGGGCGGGACGGTCTGTGAACCGGTGGACGTGCCGGTCAACAAGCGCCATCTGGACATGGTCTACAGCCATATCCGCTATTCCGATAAGCCGTTCATGGGCTCGGTGACGGCGCCGGAACGGGCCGAGGATTCGGTGGCCATGGCCAAGCTGGTCTTCGGCGACCAGTTCGTCGAGGACAACACGGTGATGATCAGCCTGATCAACGCCAACTCGCCGATGACCTACGACGCCACCATGCTAGGTGCCCTGAAAGTCTACGCTCGGCACAACCAGGCGGTCATCGTCACCCCGTTTATTCTGGCCGGGGCTATGTCATCGGTGACTCCCGCCGGCACCCTGACCCAGATCCTGGCCGAAGCCATGGCCGGCATGGCTTTTGCGCAACTGGTGCGGCCCGGGGCGCCGGTGGTCTTTGGCTCGTTCGCTAGCTCCATCTCCATGCAATCGGGGGCGCCCACATTCGGCACGCCGGAGCCGGCGCTGGTGCTCTACGGTGCCGCCTCGCTGGCACGGCGATTGGGGGTGCCGTTTCGCTCCGGGGGCTCCCTGTGCGGGGGCAAAATCCCGGACGCGCAGTCGGCGTTCGAAAGCGCCCATACCCTGCTGCCGACGGTGCTGGCAGGCACCAATTTCGTGCTGCATGCGGCGGGTTGGCTGGAGGGCGGTCTGGTCTCGTCCTACGAGAAGTTCATCATGGATGCCGACCAGCTCGGCATGATGCAGGTATTGTGCGAGGGATTCGATCTCTCGGAGAATGCCCAGGCGATGGATGCCATGCGCGAGGTCGGGCCGGGCAGTCACTTCCTGGGCTGTGCCCACACCCAGGCCAACTTCGAGACCGCCTTCTATCGCTCGCCGATTGCCGACAACAACAGCTTCGAGCAGTGGGAGGCCGAAGGCGCCCAGGATACCACCCAGCGGGCCAACGCCCGGTGCCACAAAATCCTGGCGGACTACCAGGCACCGCTGCTGGACCCGGCTATCGACGAGGCGTTGCAGGATTTCATCCGCGAAAAGAAGGCGTCGATGCCCGACGCCTTTGCCTGAGCCGCCACCGCCCCGCCGAGACCTTGCGCTGGACTACAATTTTTTACCGAAAAGGACGATCGAGTTCGCGCGGTAGCCGTCGCTGGGGACTTCCCAGATGATGCTGTCTTTCCCGCCGGACAGGATGTTGTAGCAATCCCAGCCGGTGCCCTGCCACCAGGAGCAATATTGATCTTTCTCGGCGTCGACCTTCCACTTGCCAATCGACGGCGGCGATCCCGCGGCGACGTAAGTCGTCCCGCCATCAGGGGCGAAATACTGCTTGAACGCCGTTCCCTTCCAATCACCATCCACCGTATTGCCGGACAGGGTTTGCTCGATCTCGGCGGCGCTCAGTTTGCGCTCCTCCGCGCCGGCGGGGCCAGCAAGGCCGAAGGCGATGGCGAAGACAGCGATGGACCTTAGGACCCGCTTCATTGTTTCCTCCTTGGTTCGCCGAACACCAACAATCCAGGATTTGGTGCGGTGTGGCCGCTTACCTACGCGGCGGCAGGCACTGCGGCGGCGATTTCAGCCTTTTCGTCGGCTCGGGCGCGTGCCGCGGCGGCGGCGGTGGCGGCCAATTCACGCCGCCGGCGGATTTCATAGACGATGGCGGCGAGGATGGTCACGCTAATTAGGATCAGGCCCAAGGCATTGACGGCTGGGGTCACGCCGGTGCGTACCTTGGAGGCGATATAGACCGTCAATGTGGTGTCGATGCCGCGCACGAAGATAGTCGTGTTGTAGTTCTCGAACGACTGCAGAAAGGCGATCAGGCAGGCGGCCAGCATCGACGGCCGCAAGAACGGCAAGGTGACCCGTCGGAAAGCCTGCAGGTGAGTCGCACCGAGATCGAGGGCCGCTTCCTCCAGCGTGCGGTCGAAACGCTGCATGCGCGCCATCACCATCAGCATGACATAGGCGGCGATGAACGAGCTTTGTGCCAAGACCATCAGCAGGTACCCACCGGTAATACCGTATGGGCGCCAAAAGATAAGGGTCGAGATGCCGATGATGACACCCGGCGTCAGCAGGGGCGAGACCATGACGCCATAGATAAATGGCTTAGCACGGGTTTGCAGATCGCTGAGGAATAAAGCAGCAGCGACGCCAATAGGGACCGCGACCACGATCACACCGACGCCGACGGCGAAACTGGTCCACAGCGCGTTCCACATCTGGTTGTCGGCAGCCAGGGCCGAGAACCACTTCAGTGTCGTTTCCTGCCACGGCGTTACGGTCGGAAAGCGGCTGGAGTTGAAGGTAGCCACACCCATGACGATAAGCGGCAGGAACAGGTACAGAAAGAAGACGCCGAGATAGGCGCGCGTAAAGACGTCGGCGATACGTTGGGCGCTCATTTCGCGATGTCTCCCAAACCAACGCGGAAGATGCGCATCATGGCGAAGATGAAGACGATGCACAGGATCAGCAGGATGAAGGCATACGCCGCACCCTGGTTCCAGTTGCCGCCCTCGAAGAACCAGTTGTAGATGATCTCGGTGAACCAACGGCTGCCGGGCGAGCCGAGCAGGGCCGGGACCGCGTAGGAGCCGGCGGCAAGCATGAAGGTCATGATGCAACCCGTTGCAATACCTGGCTTTGCGTGCGGTGCCACGATCCGCCAATGGATGCGCCATACCGGCGCGCCCAGATCCCGCGCGGCCTCGATTTGATTGCGGTCGAGAGACTCCATGGCGTTGTAAAGCGGGAAGACCATAAACAGAATGTAGGCATAGACCATGCCTATAATCACACCACTATTACCCGATAAATAGCGTATCGGTTCGTCAATAAAGCCCAATGCCATCAAGGCCTGATTCAGCGGCCCGCTGTAGGCCAGGATGATCCACCAGGCGAAGGTGCGCAGGATCTCATTGATCCAGAATGGGATGATCAGCAGCAGCACCAGCAAGGCCGCACGCGGACCGGTGGCGACTTGCGCCAGGTGATAGGCGATGGGGTAGCAAACCAGAAACGTCAGGAAGGTCACCAGGGCGCTGGCCCAGATGGTTTTGACGAAGATGGTTCTGTGAATTTCGTTGCCCGCCAGGGTCGTATAGTTGGCCAACGTGAGCACATCGTTTGGCCCGTCGCGCTCGGGCAGCGGCAGATTGGGTCGCAGCGAATAGTCGATCATGGTGATCTGCGGCAAGACCACGAGAACGACCACCCACAGGACGGTCAGTCCGACAATTATCGAGGTTAGTGCCCAGCCGTAGCGCTGCAGCAGAACCGACATGGTTTACGCTCCAAGCAGAGCCGCGAGGTTTGACGCCGGGCGGGATCGGGGCATTTGACCCCGATCCCTAACCTGACGCCGTTCCAACCGATTTATGCGGCCAGGAACTTTTCCGCGTACTCGTTGCGCTTGGAGATGAACCAAGCGTCCTGGATTGGCCACGACCACAGCTTGTCCAACGCGTCGCCCGGATAGGCGGCGGCGAAGAACTTCTTGTTGAACTCCGCCAAGTGCGCATCGGCGCCCTTCACCGTCGAGTTGATCTTCGTCTCGTTGGCGTACATGCCGCCTACTTCCGGCGTGTAGTACCAGTTGATGAAGGCATTCGCCTGCTCGATGTTCTCGGCGCCCGAGAGCATGCCGAAACCTTCGATCCAGGCCAACGCGCCTTCCTTCGGCGCGACGTAGCGGATGGGTAGGCCTTCGTCCCACAGGCGGGCGCCGGTGGAATCCCAAGTCTGGCCGATAACGACGCCGTTGGTGCGGAAAGCACCCTGAGCCTCGTTCTCATTGCTCCAGAACTGAGCGATCGACGGCTTGGCCTTCGTGGCGAACGCCAAGATGATGTCGTAGTTGGCGACCATCTTCTTCTCGTCGGCGAAGGCTTCCCGCATGGTGTGCGGCAGCTTGCCGGCGTCCTGCAGATAGAGGCCGATGCCCACCAGACCGGAATGGCCGCGGCAGGTGACCTTGCCGGCATAATCCGGGTTCCACATGTCACCGTAGCTGGCGGTACCGTAAGCCAGCGGGGCCTTCTCCATATTGAAGGTGAGGGCCTCGGTGCCCCAGTCGGTCGGCGCCACATAGCGCTTGCCGTCGACCTTGCCGCCGCCCTCGTCCGAGCCGCGTAGGTTACCGCCGATGACGTTATCGAAGTTGACCTTCGAATCGTCGAGCGGACTCAGCAGGCCTTCCTGAACGTACTGTGGAACGCGGTCGATGGTCGGCATAATCAGGTCGAAACCTTTGCCCTGATTGGCCTTGACCGTGTTCATCTGCTCTTCGTTGCTGCCGAACTCGACGCGGGTTCCCTTGATGCCGGTCTTCTTCTCGAAGTCCGCCATCATGGCGTCAGAGAAGTAACCGGCCCAAGCGAAGACCTTGACCTCGCCAGAGGACGAGAGGGCCTTGCTGCTGATAACGAAGGGGCCGGCAGCGGCGATGGCGCCGGTAGCGGCGGCGGTCTGCAACAACGTGCGGCGCGTAAAAGTGCGCGCGGCGCGCTGTGTTTTCAAACTTGATCGGTCCATGATTTTTTTGCTCATCCCTGTTGCTCCAAACGAATGCCGTTCATCGTGCGGCATATTGTTGCTGAAGTTTTACATCCGTGCAGCATGATATATGACAACTTTATGACAAGCTAGCCGGGGAAGCACGAAATACGTTCGATTATGAACGCGCCGGCACTCACGAAAAATGCTGCACCGCAACAACAGCACGTCAACGCTGAAAGGCGGAAACGCTAGAATAGCGCCATTTTCGATTTCGATCACACAAATTTTCGCACCTGAACTTTTTCCCGCTTCCCGTGGTGCCAAATGACCGCTGAGCCGCGATATGCTTTGCGCCTACGACGCCGATCACGAGGATGTGATCGCCAAGCCATATTCCCGTGCCGCGTCCTCCAGCCATACCCACAGGTACTCTGCGAAGCTGCGGAGCACGTACAGCTCGAAGGTCGGGCCGTCGGACGTGCCATGGTCTGCAACCAAGTGCAAAACGACGCCGGTCTTGGCCAGATGGCTCTGGGCGCAGCGGTTGGCGGGGAAGACACGCGGATGCAAATCCAGCGGCATGCCCTTGCACAGCAGGTCGCGGGCGCGCGGGCCGCTGACGCGTACGCAGGTGCGGCTATCGCCCACGTCGGTCACGGCGCCGCGCCGGTCGGCCAGGGCCGCGCGCAAGGCCGCCGCCATGGTTGACCCGCTCTCTGGGTCCGGGCCGGGCGTGATGATCCACCACTCGTCGGGGGCAAGCCACAAGGCCAGGGCGGTGGCGGAGGCCGCGGTGGTATTCGGCTCAACGGGCAAGGCAAAGCCAAGCGCCGATTCGAGGGCCGCCATGGCCTCGCTGTCATCAGGCTGGGTGCGCAGATTGACGATGCCACGGAAGGGCTGCTCGCTCATGGCGACACCGGCTTCCCCACGTGCCGCTTGGGCACGGCCGTCCAGACCCAGGTGGGCGAGGGGACTTTGTCTCAGATAGCGCTCAACCACGCAGCCGCTCTCCCTCCGGATCGAGGAACACCGGGTCGGTCATGGTACAGGGCACAACGCGGCCATCGGCCAGCGGCGCGAAGATCGTCTCGCCCTTGCGCGCCAGGCCGCCCTTGACCAGGGCCAAGGCGATGGAGCGGCTCAGGTTCGGGCTGCCGTAGCTGGACGTGACGTAGCCGATCATCGGCATCGGCGGCTTCGGCAAGGCGCGTTCGACGAGTTGCGCGCCTTCGGGCAAGACCACCTGTGGGTCGTCCGTGAGCAGGCCGACCAGTTGCTTACGGTCGGGCTTGAGCATGTCGGGCCGGGCCAGGGAGCGGCGGCCGACAAAGTCCTTTTTCTTGGAGACGATCCAATCCATGCCCAGATCGATGGGCGTGACCGAGCCATCGGTTTCCTGGCCGACGATGATGTAGCCCTTTTCGGCGCGCAGCACGTGCATCGCCTCGGTGCCATAGGGGGTGATGTCGTATCTTTCCCCGGCGGTGAGCACCGCCTGCCAGACGGCCATGCCATAGCTGGCCGGGACGTTGATCTCGTAACTCATCTCGCCGGTAAAGGAGATGCGGAAGACCCGTGCCGGCACACCGGCGACGGTGCCCTCGGCAAAGGCCATGTGCGGCAGCGCATTGGGCGAAAGCTCGATGTCGTGGGTCATCTCGGATAACAGACGGCGGGCGTTCGGCCCGGCGAGAGAGATGGTGGCGAACTGCTCGGTTACGCTGGTGAGCTGGACGTCCAGATCGGTCCACTCGGTCTGTAGGAACTCTTCCATGTGCTGCAGCACCGCGGCGGCATTGCCGGTGGTCGTGGTCATCAGGAATTGATGCTCGCCCAGACGCGCGGTCACACCGTCGTCCATGACCATGCCGTTCTCGCCCAGCATCAGGCCATAGCGGCATTTACCGATCTCCAGCTTGCTCCAGGCGTTGGTGTAGATCCGGTTCAGGAAGGTGGCCGCATCGGTTCCCCGAATGTCGATCTTGCCCAGGGTCGAGGCATCGACGACGCCGAGCGAGGCGCGCACCGCCGCTACCTCGCGGGCGACCGCCTTGTGCAGGTCCTCGCCGGCGCGCGGGTAATACCAGGGACGGCGCCACTGGCCCACATCCTCGAACAAGGCGCCGGCGCGTTCGTGCCAGCCGTGCATGGGGGTCTTGCGTATGGGATCGAGCAGATCGTCCACGTCGCGCCCGGCGAAGGCGCCGAACGTCACCGGCGTATAGGGCGGGCGGAAGGTGGTCACCCCCACCTCGGTAATTGGCCGGTCCAGGGTGTCGGCGATGATGCCGATGGCGTTGACGTTACCGGTCTTGCCCTGATCGGTGCCCATGCCGGTGGTGGTATAGCGCTTCACATGCTCGATGGAGCGGTAGCCTTCGCGTATGGCCAGCTTCAAATCGGCGGCGGTCACATCGGATTGCAGGTCCACGAAATGCTTGCCGCCGCGCCCCAACGGGGTCTCCGACGGGACCAGCCACGTCCAGCGCGCCGGCAGGAACGTCTCGTCGCTGGCCGCCGGTGCTTTCTTGCGCCGGCCTTTGCTAGCGAGCCCGGCGGCCTTGGCGGCCGTCTCACCGCTGGCAAACCCCTCGGTTAGGCAGGAGGCTAGGCCGAAGCTGCCGTTGCAGGCGCCGGCCACATGGGTCGCCTGCTCAGTCTGCGTTGGTACGAAGGTCCCGCGCTCCTCATCGAAGCGAATTTTGCCGCGCGCTTGGCTGAGCAGATGCACAGCCGGGTTCCAGCCGCCGGAAACCGCAAGCAGATCGCAATCGACCTCCTGCGCCTCGCCGGTCACGGCGCTGCCGTCATCGTTTAGGCGGGCGATGCGCACCTGGCGCACGCGCTTGTCGCCGGTCGTGCCGACAATGGCGTGGCCGGCAAGGACGGGCAGGCCGGCGGACTCGGCGCGCTCGCTGTGCGGTCCCTCGGGATTGAGCCGGGTATCGACGATGGCGGCGATTTTCACGCCGGCGGCGGCCAGGTCGTTGGCGGTCGCATAGGCACCATCGTTGTTGGCGAAGAGCACGGCCTTCTGTCCGGCCTTGACGGCATACCGGTTCAGGTACGTCTGGCAGGCGCCGGCGAGCATGATTCCCGGCCGGTCGTTGTCGCGGAAGACCAGCGGCCGTTCGATGGCACCGGTCGCCAGCACCACCTGCTTGGCGCGTAATTTCCACAGGCGGTGGCGCGGCAGGTGTGCTGGCGGATCGACCATGTGATCGGTCAGGCGCTCAAGCAGGCCGACGAAGTTATGATCGAAATATCCATACGCCGTGGTCCGGGTGAGGATGCGCACATCGGCGCTCTCCGCCAACTCGGCGCGCGCCGCCGCCACCCAATCGAGGGCCGGCTTGCCGCCGATCTTCTCGCCAGTGAGGCCGAGCAGAGCCCCGCCGACCTCCGCGTCCTGCTCAACGAGGATCACACGGGCGCCGGTGCGGGCGGCGGCAAGGGCGGCGGTCAGACCCGCCGGTCCGGCGCCGACCACCAGCACGTCACAGTGGGCAAAGGTCTTATCGTTGTAGTCCGGATCGCGCCCCGTGGGCGCCGTGCCCAGGCCGGCGGCGTGGCGGATGATGTACTCGTAGCGCATCCAGAACGCGGCCGGCCACATGAACGTCTTGTAATAGAATCCCGAGGGCATGAACCGCGACAGGCGATCATTGATGGCGCTGATGTCGAAGTCGACGCTGGGCCAGCAGTTTTGCGAGCGGGCTTTTAGCCCTTCGATCAGCTCTACCTGGGTGGCACGCATGTTCGGGTCGCTGCGCGCACCGGTGCCGAGCTGGACCAGGGCGTTCGGCTCCTCCGCGCCGGCGGAGAAGATGCCGCGCGGACGGTGATACTTAAAGCTGCGTCCGACCAGATGGATGCCGTTGGCCAGCAGAGCCGATGCCAGGGTATCGCCCACATAGCCGCGCAAAGCGGTGCCGTTGAAGCGGAAGTTCAGCGGCGCGGTGCGGTCGATGCGACCGCCATCGGGCAAGCGATACCGTTGCGACATGACCGCGTCAGACCTCGCGCTTGGTGTCGAGCTTGGGCGGTGGCGCGCCCATTTCATAGACGGCCAGGACTTCGTAGCTCACCGTATGCCGGGCGATGTTGAACCAGCGGCGGCAGCCGTGCGCGTGCAGCCAGCGCTCGAAATAGACGCCCTTGGTGTTGGTGCGTAGGTACAGATAATCGGCCCAATCCGCGTCGCTCGCCTTTTCCGGGTCGGCCGGCCGGGCGATGTGTGCTTCGCCGCCGTAAGAGAACTCGCTCTCAGCACGCTCGCCGCAATAGGGGCAAGGGATCAGAAGCATGGGTGTGCCTCGGTCATCAATGGGCTACCCCGGCGGCACCATGCTCATCGATGAGATAACCGGTGCGGAACCGGTCCAGGGAGAAGGGGGCATTGAGGTCGTGCGGCCGGTCATGGGCAATGGTCTGAGCGAAGACCCAGCCGGAGCCGGGCGTGGACTTGAAACCGCCGGTTCCCCAACCGCAGTTGAAATACATGCCCTCCACCGGTGTCTTGCCGATGATCGGGCTGGCGTCCGGGCAGATGTCGACGATGCCGCCCCATAACCGCATCATGCGCAAGCGGCGGAAGGACGGGAACAGCTCGCAGATGGCGCCTATGGTATCCTCCGAGACCGGCAGGCTGCCGCGCTGACCATAGCCGACATAGCGGTCGGTGCCGGCGCCGATGACCAGCTCGCCTTTGTCCGACTGACTGATGTAGGCGTGTACGGCGCCGGACATGATCACCGTATCGAGGACCGGCTTGACTGGCTCCGAGACCAGGGCCTGCAGCGGCTTGCTGATGATCGGCAAGCGGAAACCGGCCAGGTCTGCCATGACACCGGAATGGCCGGCGACCACGATGCCGACCTTGCCGGCCTGGATGAAGCCCTTGGCCGTCTCGACGCCTTGGACGCGCCCGTTGTCGATACGGAAGCCGGTGACCGGGCATTCCTGAATGATATCGACGCCCAGCGCATCGGCGGCGCGCGCGTATCCCCAGGCCACCGCGTCGTGCCGGGCGGTGCCGCCGCGCCGCTGCAGCGCCCCGCCGAGCACCGGATAGCGCCCGCCAGCGCGCAGGTCCATGATCGGAACAAAGGCCTTTATTTGCGCCGGGGTCAGCAGTTCCGAATCGATGCCGCCAAGCCGGTTGGCATTGGATTGGCGCGACTGCGCCCGCAGGTCGTGCTGGTTGTGGGCCAGGCTAAGGACGCCGCGCTGGCTGAACATGACGTTGTAGTTGAGGTCCTGGGACAACCCCTCCCAAAGCTTCATCGAATGCTCGTAGAGCGCCGCGCTTTCGTCCCACAGATAGTTGGAGCGCACGATGGTGGTATTGCGGCCCGTGTTGCCGCCGCCCAGCCAGCCGCGCTCGATCACGGCGACGTTGCGCACACCCAACTCCTTGGCCAGATAGTAGGCGGTCGCCAGGCCGTGTCCGCCGCCACCGACGATGACCACGTCATAGGCCGGCTTCGGCTCGGGGCTGCGCCAAGCCGCCGGCCAGTCCTCGTGATAGGCGAGGGCATTGCGGATCAGACTGAAGATCGAGTAACGCGCGGCCATACTCTGGAAGCCCCCCCAATCCAAGCCTATCCGGAATCCCCGACTTTGCAAATGGAGACTCGGCGAAAGCCCCTGGAAAGCCTTGGGAAATCCGGGGCCTTATCGGGGCAGAAGGCGGCATGGAGTGGCTCTCCGGCTTGCGAGTTCACGGCACCGATTTTTCTGTTCGCGACATGCGGGCACTTATGCCAAAGTCGGGCCGCAAAGAACGAAGGGTCAACAAGGGCCACGCATGCTTGGGAACACGCCGAGGGAATTGCCGCTGCGGATCGGGTTTATCCTGATTCCGAATTTCTCGATGAACGCCTTCACATCGGCGGTGGAGCCATTGCGCCTGGCCAACCGCGCCAGCGGCCATAGCTTGTACGAATGGCATCTGTTCTCCGTGGATGGACAGCCGGTGACCGCTTCCAACGGCATCGCTTTGCATCCCGAGGGCGACTTGGAGAAAGCCAACGATTTTCCCGTCGTCGTCGTTTGCAGCGGCGTCGATGTGCAGAAGTTCGTGCATAAGGCAGCCTTCTCCTGGTTGCGCCACATGACGCGCAAGGGCGCGGATGTCGGGGCGTTGTGCACGGGCAGTCAGATCCTCGCCCGCGCCGGTTTGCTCGACGGGTATCGCTGCACCATCCATTGGGAAAATCTAGCCAGCTTCGCGGAAGACTTTCCCGAGATCGAGGTCACCTCGGAGTTGTTCGAGATCGACCGCAGTCGGTTCACCTGTGCGGGCGGCACGGCGGCCATCGACTTGATGCTCAACGTCATCGCCCGCCAGCATGGGCACGAATTGGCCGCCGCGGTCGCCGACCAGTGCATGCACGAACGAATTCGCGACCAGCACGACCATCAGCGCACGTCGCTGCCCGCGCGCCTCGGGGTCCGCCATCCCAAGCTGCTCTCGGTCATCGACGTGATGGAGCAGAACCTGGAGGAACCGCTGAGTCGCATCGATCTGGCACGGAATGCGGCCCTATCCACGCGGCAGCTCGAGCGCCTGTTCCGCAAGTACCTGAACCGCTCGCCGGCGCGTTATTACTTGGAGTTGCGACTGAACAAGGCGCGCTTGCTGCTGGTGCAGACCAACATGTCGATCATCGACGTGGCGTTGGCCTGCGGCTTCGTGTCGGCCTCGCACTTCTCAAAGTGCTATCGCGATTTCTTCGGCCGCACGCCACGCAAGGAACGCGGTCTGCCCGCCGAAATGGATGAGCCGCCAGTCGCCTCCGCCAGCGGCGGAGGATAGAGCATCAACGATAGTCGTTTGATTGCCGAGAATCACCCCCACCCCAACCCTCCCCCATCGAGGGGGAGGGGGAAGTAAGGTGTCCACTGCAATCCAACTTTCCCTCCCCCTTGTGGGGGAGGGTTGGGGTGGGGGGGTGCTTTGCCGGATCGAGGTAGAGCTGTCGGCTATACCCGGCTCCGCCGGCGACGTTTGCCGGTTTCGCTGGTGCCGGTATCGCGCGGTGGCAGGGCAACGGCGGCGCTCAGGTGCGGGAAGGGGGCACTCTTGTGCGGGATGCCCATGGCCTCGACGAAGTGTTCCTGGAAGCGCGGTTCGACCGCGGTCTCGATTTTCTCCACGCGACGGACCACGGCTTCGATGTCGTCCCGGGCCTTCTGATTGAGTAAAGCGATGAGGGCCCCGGAGCCGGCGGCGTTGCCGGCCGAACTGACCTTCTGCAAATCGCAGTCCGGAATCATGCCCAGAACCATCGCGTGCTTCACATCGATATGGCTGCCAAAGGCGCCGGCCAGGACGATGCGGTCCACCGCCTCTATGCCAAGGCGGTCCGTGAGCAGGCGGGCCCCGGCATAGAGCGCCGCCTTGGCCAACTGAATAGCGCGCACGTCCGTCTGGGTGATGTAGATTTCCGGCGGACCATCGTGTAGGTGATAGGCGAAAGTCCGGCCATCCTCACGCACGCGCGGGCTACGCGCCGCCATGGCGCCGTCGACGCTGCCGTCCGCCTTGAGGATGCCGGCCAGGTACATTTCGGCCAAGGCCTCGACGATGCCCGAGCCGCAGATGCCGGTCACGCCGGTCTTCTGAGTCTCCGACGCGAAATTGGGGTCGTCCGACCAGAGATCGGAGCCGATCACCTTGAAGCGCGGCTCCAGGGTGGCCGGGTCGATGCGCACGCGCTCGATGGCGCCGGGCGCGGCGCGCTGGCCGCCGCTGATCTGCGCCCCTTCGAAGGCCGGGCCGGTGGGCGACGAGCAGGCGAGCAAACGGTCTTTGTTGCCGAGCACGATCTCGGCGTTGGTGCCGACATCGACCACCAGCATGATCTCGTCCGNGAGGTGCGGGTTTTCCGACAGGATGGCGCCGGCGGTATCGGCCCCCACGTGGCCGGCGATGCACGGCAGCACATAGGCGCGNGCGTTGCGGTTGATTTTGCTCAGGCCCAACTCCGTCGCCCATAGGGTCATGGCGGAATTGGCGGCCAGGGCGAAGGGGGCGCCACCCAACTCGGTCGGGTCGATGCCGAGCAGCAGGTGATGCATCACCGGGTTGCCGACAAAGACCGCGTTCAGAATATCGTCCGGGTCAATCCCGGCTTCTCCGGCGACCTCGGCGAACAAGGCATCGATGGCCCCACGCACGGCGACGGTCATCTTCTCATCGCCGCCCGGATGCATCATGACATAGGAGACCCGGCTCATCAGATCCTCGCCAAAGCGAATCTGCGGGTTCATGCGCCCGGCCGAGGCCAGGATCTCGCCGCTGGAGAGATTGCACAGATGCGCGGCAATGGTGGTCGAGCCCACGTCGACGGCGACGCCATAGGCGCGGTCGTGAAAGCCGGGCCAGGCGGTGGTCAGCACCTGGCCGCGATGCACGGCGACGGTAATCTTCCAGTCGCCCTGGCGCAGCGCCTTTTGCAGTCCTTGAAGGACACGAAGGTCGCACTCAAGACCCTCGATCCCCCACTGCTCCTGGAGGGCTTCGAGCACCCGTTCCAGATCGCCGGACGGGCTGGCCATGTCCGGCTCGCGCACCTCCAAGTAGTGCAGGCGGATGGCCGGATCGATTTCGAAATCGCGTGCCTCGGCACGTTTGCGCACGACCTGTTTATGAACCTGGCTCTCGGGCGGCACGTCGATGACGACGTCGCCTCGCAACAGCGCCTGGCAGGACAACCGGCGGCCGGCCTGCATGCCCTTCTTCTCGGCATAGCGGGCCTCGATCGCGTTTCCAGGAGAAAGGTTCTCCGGGCGGCTGTCGATGTCGTGTTTGGAGAAGGTGCCCGTGCTCTGGTCCACCTGACAGCGACCGCATAGGCCGCGGCCGCCACAGACCGAATCAATATCGACGCCGAGGCTGCGCGCGGCCTCGAGAACGGACATGCCGGGTGGAAAGTGGCCGCGGTGGCCTGACGGCGTGAAGACGACGCGTGGCTGCTCGGTCACGGCTCTTGTTACCGATTGTTGGGAGCTTGCGAGTCACCCCCACCCCGACCCTCCCCCATCGAGGGGGAGGGGGTAAAGGATTGTCCTGCAACTACTTTCCCTCCCTCCTTGTGGGGGAGGGTTAGGGTGGGGGGGGTGCTGCACATCTCCGAACTGAGAAGCTAGACCCGGCGGCGGCGGCGTTCGCGGCGACCGCCGTTAGCCGAGCTGCTCTGTGCATTCGGATCGCGGTAGCGGCGCAGCCAGCGGACGCAGTTGGGATCGACGCCTAGAAGCACGTCCGCCGCCAAGACGCCGGCCATTTCCTCGGGATGCAGGGGATTCATGATCGCCGAGGTCATACCGGCCCCGGCGGCCATGGCCAGATAGGTCGCGTTCAGCGCGTGCCGGTTCGGCAGCCCAAAGCTAATGTTCGAAGCGCCGCAGGTGGTGTTGACGCCCAACTCCTCACGCAGCCGGCGGATTAGTCGAAAAGCCGAGACGCCCGCTTGGCCCAAGGCGCCGACCGGCATGACCAACGGGTCGACCATCACATCGGCGGCCGGAATGCCGTAGTCGGCGGCGTGCTGGACAATGCGCTTGGCTACCTCGAAGCGGACATCCGGGTCTTCGGAGATGCCGGTCTCGTCATTGGAGATGGCGACCACCGCGGCGCCGTATTTCTTGATCAGCGGCAGGACCACCTCCAGGCGCTCTTCCTCGCCGGTGACCGAGTTGACCAGGGCCTTGCCCTGATAGACCTCGAGGCCACGCTCAAGGGCTTCCACGATTGAGGAATCGATGGACAAGGGCACGTCCACCAGCGACTGCACCAGCTTGATGGTTTCGGCCAGGATTGCCGGCTCGTCCGCCAGCGGGATGCCGGCGTTGACGTCCAGCATGTGCGCCCCGGCTTCGACCTGAGCGATGGCGTCGGCCTGCACCGAACTGAAATCGCCGGCAGCCATTTCGGCGGCTAGACGCTTGCGGCCGGTGGGATTGATCCGCTCGCCGATCACGCAGAACGGGCGGTCGAAGCCGATGACAACTTCGCGACTTTGGGAACTGACGACGGTGTGGGTCATACGTGAGTTCCCTTAGGCGGCGGATGTGCTCTTGACGCCGCGCTGGTTGTGCTTGCGTTGCATGAATTCCTTGGCCGTCTCGACCGCCACCGCCGCATCGCGGCAGTACGCGTCCGCCCCGATTGCCTCGGCAAAGGCCTCGTTCAACGGCGCGCCGCCGACCAGGACGACATAGTCGTCGCGAATGCCTTTCTCCTTCAGCGCCTCGATGACCACCTTCATGTACGGCATGGTCGTGGTCAGCAGCGCCGACATGCCGAGAATGTCGGGTTTGTGTTCCTCGATCGCCTCCAGGTAGCTCTCGACCGCGTTGTTGATGCCGATGTTGATGACCTCGAAGCCGGCGCCTTCCATCATCATCGAGACCAGATTCTTGCCGATATCGTGGATGTCGCCCTTGACCGTGCCGATCACCATTTTGCCGATGCTCGGGGCGCCGGTCTCGGCCAGCAGGGGGCGCAGGATGAACATGCCCGCCTTCATGGCGTTGGCCGCCAGAAGCACCTCGGGCACGAACAGAATGCCGTCACGGAAGTCGATGCCGACAATCCGCATCCCTTCGACCAGGGCCTTGGTCAGGACCTCATAGGGTGTCCAACCACGTTCAAGCAGGATATTGACGGATTCCTCAATCTCGTCCTTGAGGCCGTCATAAAGATCGTCGTGCATCTGCTGCACAAGGTCATCGTCGCCCAGCGACCGCAGGTCCAGATCGTCCGATTCCGACATCCTAACGTCCTCGTAAAAGCCTCCCTTCACGGGTGCCCCAGGGCACCTGTGCTAGGATGCATTCTGGACCGCAAGCCCTCCTAGGCGGCTACGTCAGCCGCGACTGAAGCTGTCTGAATCGCGACAAAGCGCGATAAAGCAATGGGTTGTGGTAAGACTCTGGTAACGATTCCAAGCCGCGTTGCGACCTTCGCAACCTTGCGTTAAGACATTGCCTGCGGGTGAGAGGGAGTGCGCCGAGGCACCGGCTAATCCGGAGCGTCCCGGGACATTGGCTTGGGAGATTTAAGACTGGCTATGCCCGTGCAGGTAGCCATCGTCGGTGCCGGGCCGAGCGGTTTCTACACCGCGGCCGCCTTATTGCGGGCGGACGCGGCTTGCCACGTCGATTTCATCGAGGCGCTGCCCACCCCTTTTGGCCTGATCCGTGGCGGCGTGGCCCCCGACCATCAGAGCACCAAGGGCGTCTCTCGGGCCTTCGCGCGCACCGCCCAGGAGTCACGGGTTGGCTACTATGGCAACGTGGTTCTCGGCCGCGATGTCAGCCTGGACGAACTACGCGGTTTTTATGATGCGGTGGTGCTGGCAACGGGGGCGCCGCTCGACCGGCCCCTGGGCATACCCGGATCGGATGCAACCGGCGTTTATGGTGCGGCGGCTTTCGTCGGCTGGTACAACGG